>Ga0208380_1000036_pt1 | contig 41488 bp, 48 predicted proteins | sample CryBogCBE27Jun07_FD_184570 | JGI IMG/M metagenome (GOLD analysis project Ga0208380, IMG submission 184570) | Freshwater microbial communities from Crystal Bog, Wisconsin, USA - CBE27Jun07 (SPAdes) | ecosystem: Environmental > Aquatic > Freshwater > Lake | place: Crystal Bog, Wisconsin, USA... | reverse complement strand
CCTTTTTTGAACTCACGACAAGTTTATTTTCTGTGACTGCAAATTGTTTGGTTTGTTCTTCAAGATATTTTTGTGCTTCTTCTGAAGTCGTGTAATATCCACTCCATTTAATAATATTGCCGTCAAATTTTGGTATTGTACCTTCTGGATCTGGATGGGTATTTAAGAGTGTCATGGCGTTAATTATTTAATCTCTATTCGTAACTTTTAAGGCCACGACTCTTTCTACCATTGCCTTTATTTTTACCAGCAAATGTAGGTAGTAAAGCATCACAATTATGGCATATCATGCGTAAATTGTTAGGTAAATTATTTGCTGCATTACCGTCCATATGATCTACTTGAAGCGGTATTGGTTGGTTATTCCATGTTGTATTTTTACAGATTTGACAAACATTACCATGCTGTTCAAGGAGAATAGCTCTAATACGCCTACGATACTTTAATTTACCTTGTCTGAAAAGCGTCTCTCTTGTAGCTTGTGTATTTTTACGCTTATATTCACCCATACATTTTTGGTTACAGTATGACTTATGTTCACCTATACGAGATCTACGTATAGAGCTCTTACAATTAAGACACTCTGTATCAATATAGCTATTTAAAAATCGTATAGCTGCTTTTTTTGTTTTATCTGCTTCACGGCAAGGTATGCATCTGCCTTTTGTTTCTGGCGTCCTACTGTCAACCTTTATGATAGTATTGCAATCAATGCATTTTCTATCAATCATTTTAATTATTTTTTTAGACTTTAATTTTTCCGATATTTGCCTTTTTATTTTATCAGTAAGAATTCTTTTATTACTACAGCTTCTACTACAAAATAACAACGGCTTTGTTTTTATTATACGTTTATCTTTTCTCCACTCACCAGTGACGCGTGTATTACAAGTCTTACAAAATATAGAATTCATATAATATATTTATGGTAACGCACCGTCGTTTTTATCACATCTTTGTCAAGAAGACTGGGCAGGGCTGGATTCGAACCAGCGAAGACGATGTCAAGGCTTTTACAGAGCCCCCCGTTTGGCCACTTCGGTACCTACCCGTTAAATTAACTCCAAAAGAAGTGACGATACTTAATAAGTTGTGTCAAGATTTCACTATCTTTATCTTGAATAAGTTGCTCAAGACGATTTACCTCACCATAAAGTTCTTCATAAGATTCTGTACGTTCTTTCATTCTAAAGAGCTTTTTACCGTTATGTGTTTCATCTGTCTCTTCAAACCATTCTTCCATCGGTCGTAGAGGCGGATATGCATTATTCATATCCTTCTCTAACTGTGGCCGTTCAATAGTAATATAATCATAGGCAGATTCAAGCCATTTAGCAAACTGAACTGCATGCTCACCCGTACCTTCCCAATCTGTATGACCGTGAAGATATTCACCTTCATAAAACCCTTTAACAAATTCAAAATTTACAATCTCAATAAGATGTGATGTATCAACCCACGTACGTGGAATTGCTTTACGATAACGCTTATTCTGCGGTGCAAAAATTGGTCGAATGTTGTCGTAGTAACGCATCCTCCATCTAAAAGGAAGAATATCCCATACATTACGAATACCAAATTTATCGTCCATAAAGTCTCTAAGCTTACGACTAAAAGACTTTTCGTAATTTGTGTAGTCAGAGAAATCACAACGAAGCTTATGATTTCGTGCTTGAAATTTTTCCGGTGTCATATTATTGAGTATAGCTTCTCAATATTTCTTTACAAGCTTTCCTTTTACCTTAAGAAAGCCTTCGACTTTACCGGTAACTTTAGGGAAGTTCTCTTTATATTTTTTAGTGTCGCTTACGCGTGATTTTGATCCTTTGCCAGACATAGTTTTAGTGTTTAGTTATAATTGCTTCGACTTTATTTACCCTCCAACGGCACTTATTTCCACGGAGATTATTCTTACTAAGCTTACCTTCTGTAGTAAGCTCACGAAGAAGCCATCCAGCACGCGAGGCATCGACATTCAAAGCCGTACAAACGTTAGCAATAGAGATCTTACCCTCCATACTAAGAATCTGCTTACGAGCTTCTTCTTTCCTATCAGCTTTCTTATTCTTACCTGAAGTATTCTCTGCAGCTTTTGCCGCAGTAAAGTCATACCCGCGACTAGTAAACGCACAGGTATAGTCAATACCAGGACCGAAGCGATTCTTCGTAAAATAGATTCGACGAAGACCAGGATCCTCATCCGAAATCTCTACAAAGATATTGACATCAACAGCATACGTCAAAAGATTCGTACCCTTAATAACACCACCCTTAGTCAAATGACAGATAATCAAAACAACGCACTCAGTTTCCTTAGCACGGTTAATAAGAGTCTCGATAAATTCCTTCTCTTCCATACCACTCTTATCGACAGCGTGAAAGGAGTCAATGACAATGACATCGACATCATTCATAAGACTAATAATCTTCTTAGCATTAGACTCGTTACAAATACCGACATCTTCAATACCAAGACGCTTACAGGCAAAGGCAACCTGATGAATAGACTCCTCTGCCGATACAAATCCGACCTTATGACCATTCTTCGTCATTCCGTTAAGAATCTGAAGAACCATCGTCGACTTACCGACACCTGCCTTTGACGAGATTGTCGTTATCGACCCTGGAAGCATACCACCACCGAACATATCGTCAACCTCTGGAATACCAGACTTAACTCGACGGTTGTAGATATCAGGAATCTGAACATCTCTGACTGCTGTAAACGACGTACTCTGTAGGTTAATTTTCATACTATTAGTATATTGGAATTCAAAATGGACTACAAGCTTATTTTCCGTTTATTTCAAGGGCGCGCTGAACTTTTTTCGCATCTGGAGGCGGAACCGCAGTTGAAACACCGAGTGCAAACCGTACATCCCATATTGTTCTTCCTTGTTTTAGCATTGTTAAAGCCTCACGACAAATATAATGTTTAATAAATTCTTCTTTAGAGCCAATTTTCTTAGCCTTTTCTTCCAAATACGCACTGTTAGTAGGTCGTGTTCTTCCTGTAACAATACAGGTCAGAACAGATGGGTCACCGGCAATACTTTTCTTAAATCTAGCGTTAATTTCTGCTGCATTCATAGAGATAATAGTAGGAAATTTAAAAAGGAAAGGCAATAAAATAGTAGACAAAAAAAGACCGGCTGCTAAATAAAAACAGCCGGTCTTCTCATTGTTATACCGAATTAGGCAACGGTAATATCGTTATTGCGGATGGCTCGCGTAAAGTCGCGGCAATCAACCTGCTTGACACTGCGCTCGAACTGATTGGTCTTCTCAAGGACCTTAGCGCGCTTGACGGTAAAGCTACCGTCGCGGTTACGCTCCATCTTGACGAAGAACGTCTTAGGACGGAGATTCTTGTTTGTGTAGTCGATCATTGTTATTTCACCTCCTTTCGTTTCATAAAATTCATATTAGATGCTTTAATAATTGTTGCAAGAAATTACTTTTAAATAACTTTAAGGTTTTCAAGTACTGCGCGCAGTGTATCAAAGTTTTCTCTATTAAAGCGTATAACTTTCCAACCAATCTCTTCAAGCTCAATGGTACGTTTTTTATCATTTTCTTGCACGCTCTTCATTAGATGTACCTTACCGTCGTATTCAAAATCTATAAGACGAGATGGAACCGCAACATCTAACCACCTCTTCGTATTCTTAGTTTTAATATAGTAGTTTGCAATAGCGTCGGGGAAGTACTCCTTTATAATTTTATACATATCATTTTGTTTGTAAGAATTATTTGCTTTGATGCGTTCTTTTAAATTTTTTGGTATGCGACCTTTACGTGAATTACTAATTCTCTGTCGTCTTAGTTGTTCCTTTTCATGATTTATTATTTTGTTTCTCGCTGTATGCTTGGTAGCACAGCTCCTCGAACAAAAAACCTGTCGTATCTTCTTTGTTGTAAAGTTTTTATCGCATAATTTACATGTCTTCGCAAAAGGTTCTTTTTGAAGCCAGGGTTTAGGTTTGCCTCTAAGTGCCTTACTAATTTTATTATTTCTCGTTTCACTAAATACACCATCACGCCAGTGTTTTTTTAACTTTTCAGATATCTGCTTTTTATATAAAGGATCATCTCTATATGTTTGATCTCTACTATCAAAAGCGCCAGAAGCCCAAGCCGTTTTTAACGCTATGCTGTTGTTTGCAGTTGCAAATTTACCGTCAGCGTGCGCTTTTATAAGGCCTTGTCTTATTTTTTCTATATGTTCGGCAGACCGTTTTTTTATATAAACATCACTATTCATGTTTATATTTATGTGTAGAGGTCGCCATTTTCAGCTATTTTTAGCTCTTCATATGGAGCAACAGCGCGACGATACATTTCCAACTTACAGCACTCCAAAGCTCCAACAATATCATTATAGGCTTGATAACTTTCACTCTTATTATCCAAATACTCAAGACACACCTTGGTAAGTACAAAATTCAAATCACCTGGTGTCTCAATAACACCCTCTCCGCGAAGGAAACTCTCTCTCTTTTCTTGTGTAACGTAAGGCATGACAGCATACTAGACTATATATTTTCATAAATCAACTCTTGAATTATTTTTTTATTTCTATAATATAACCGCACATGAGGGGAAAAAAGCAGCCAAAAAAACTTAAAAAGCCTACAAAGAACGTTCCGGCTAAGAAGGTTAAAGCTACGAAACCTGTAGATCCTACTATAATTAAGAGTAGGGTCATGACTTGTATCGTTACAGGTCTTGAACGTCGAGTATCAAAGGCTGGTGTTACTAAGGGTAATAAGAAATTTGGTGGTCCTGTTCCTTTTGCTGAGCATTACGTTTCAAATGAAGCTAAGAAATTACTTCGTCAGAGAGTTTCTCCAGAGGAAGTTCAGAAGCAATTACGTCCTGCTAATAAAAAACCGTTTTCCATCGACCATCAAGTATTAGCTCGGCTTAAATTATTGAAGAAGCCAAGACACAAGAAGATTACTATGGAAGAAGTACAGGAAATTTCAATTAAATGGGTTCCAAAAGAACCTCGTACATATGGCAATATGGCTGAGTACGTTATTGACAATACTAAAAACGGCTCATGTATCGCTCCTCAACTCTATCTTAATTCAGACAGAGTGTGTGATCACTGTAAGTATACAAAACACTGTCTATCGACAGCTAAGGCATTTTCTAAGAAATATAAAGGTTAATATCCTTCGTAACTCTTTGTATATCTTACATGACGATAGGTTTCGTTAGATATTGTTTTTTATAGCGTTCTTTTACAAAAAACTGTATAAAATATACAGTTATATTTAATCTATAGGAACTTCAAACATACCCTATAAATACTATATACAATGTCACAGTATACGTACCTTTTACAACCAAGTGCTACGGCAGGGTTCTTGTATCATAGTCAAAGTTTCGATACGATTAATGATCTTGTTGTTACTTTTGATTATGCTTGTTACGGTACGGGTGTCTCTGGTAATGAAGGATTTAGTGTATTTTTTGTAAATGCAGCTCCTGGTATTATAAACGGCGGTGGACCCGGTCCGAGTCTCTGTTATACACCTGTGAGTGGATTGAGCGCGGTAAATAGTACCGGACTAAGTTCATTTTCTGGTGTTCAATATGGTGCTCTTGGTATTGGGTTCGATTTAACAGGTAATTTTAGTACAAGTGCGTTTGGCGCTAGTGGATTGAGTGCACCGATTCCTAATTCAATTTCTATACGCGATAGTTCTGATAATAATTATAATTTTTTATATAATAGCGGTAATTTATCTGGTAGTAATTTTCCGTTTAATTATACCTTCTATCAACAAATTTCATCTCTATCGGCAACACAAAATCTTACATATGATCGTATTAGAGTAAGATTAACAGACTTCGGTCAGCGTGTTTTAATTGATATTAAACGTAGTTCCGATCTATATTTTACAAATTTTATTAATTATCTTGTTCCTGCCACTACCTGGTGGCCGGATATTGTTAATTGCTGTTTAGGGTTTGCAACAGGAGACGGGTCAACATTATTTAAAATTAAAAATTTTAATGTAAATGGTTTGTTCTCAAATCAATACAGAATTTGGGATTACACACTCGATAGTACTACACTATCTGGTTCATTCTTTATTTCTACCGCTAATCCATCACTCTCCACTACAGATTACAAATTACAAGTTGGACAAAATATAACTACAAAAAACTCACCACCATATAGTAATATCGCCCCACTCATTAATATAACGCCTGGTGGAATCGAAGGAGTACAATCCGGTGATAATTATATTCTTGTAACAACGACATACACGAATTTTTAACAATATCGGTGTTGTAAACATGGAAAAACAACTTTTAAATGTAAATATTAATACTGTATGCCTACGTTAGCCGCAACCCTATCTCTTAATGTGCCAGCAATAACTGGTTTGCTTGCTGGTGTTACAATTCCAGCAGTAACAAACAATCTTTCATCAACACAATTTTATTACGGGCAGACAGCACTTACAAATCTAACAGCAAATTCTGCTAATTGGCAAAGTGCTTATACAACTCTTTCGGCAAATAGTGCCAATTGGAATCAACAAATTAGTAATCTCTATTCATCACTTGCTACATCTGTTCAACCTTATAGCGGTGTTTGGAATCAAACAACAACAACTTTATCAGCAAATAGTGCAAGTTGGGTAGGTACATACACTACTTTAAATTCAAACTCTGGTGTTTGGAATCAAACAACAACATGTGTAAGTCAAAACGCCGGTATTTGGGGTGGTGCTAGTTCATCAACTGCTGTTGTTGCTGCTAATAGTGCTAACTGGGGTAATGCATCTTCGACCGTACAAGCGTATTCCGGTGCTTGGGATCTTTCAATTATTGGATCAGTAACTGCTAAAGGTCCATATACTGTTATTAATACCAGTACAATTATTCCTATTAGTGGTTTTCCTTTTGGATATGGTGGTAATTATAACGTAACACTCGGTGGATTAAATAATACAAATAGTGGTTGTTATAATGTTCTTGTAGGCGGTAATCGTAATTATCTTTCAGCTGGTTGTTATAATTTTATTGGTAACGGTGGTTATAACCGTATTGGCGGATTTAATACAAGTACAGTTTGCAATAATATAACTCTACGTGATAATGGACTTACATACAATAATGCTGCGGTGTTATCTGGTAATGGAAGTTGCACTCGTATTTTTGATGCTCAGGGTGGTAATTATTCTTCAAGTGTCTTAGTTGGTGATACAATCGGTATTGCTTATACAACAACAAGCTCACCTTCACTTTCATCAGTTACTACAGCTACTACCTTTACTTCAGGTGTAGTTGTGGCTGTAAATCCTACAGATAACAATCAATGCTACGGGAGTATTGTTATTTCCGGTCGTGATTTAAGTACATGTACTGGGAACGGTGTTAGTGCTCGTGGATTATATCTTTACGATATCACATATAATAACTCTTGCATTGGTAGCACAGTTGTTGGTGGTAATCTCAACACTGCTTCCGGTAATTATAGTACAGTAGGTGGTGGATCTTACAATACAGCTTTAAGTAGTTCAACAGTTGCCGGTGGTTGTACAAATTTTGCAGCCAATAACTCATTCATTGGTGGCGGTACAGGTAATTTTGCTTGTAATCCATATTCTGTTATCACTGCTGGTGGATTTAATAAAATCGGTGGTGGTTGTATAGTAAGTTCAACTTCTGTACTATCGTCAAATAATTCATGCACGTTAGTATGCTTTGCTAATCAAGTATGTACTAATAATTTTAGTAATTATGATCCTATAAACGTCGTTTGTATTGGTTCCAATGGCCTAGCAGCTGCAACTGTCGCACAAGCAACTATTGTTGGAAAGAATCTCACAGCAAATAGTACAACCAGTTTATCATCAATTCTAATTACCGGTAACTTAAGTGCAGCTAACTCAATATGGATTGTTGATAAGAATACAAGTTCAACAAACATATTTAATACTGTAGGCGGTGGTGCTCTTAATACAGCTTCTGGTTGCTATAGTGTAGTAGCTGGTGGGTTTAACAATTCTGCTACCGGTAATGGATCATTTATTGCCGGTGGTACAGGTAATACAGCATCAGGTAATTATACATTTGTTTTAGGTAGCGGTATTAATGGCACAGCATCAAACACCACATATACAAACAATTTGAATACAGCATGTATTAACGCTACTCAAGTTCTTGTTAATAACCCAGCTGGTGATAGCAGAATAGAGATCGGAGGTAACGGTAGTGTTTACCTAGATCTTAAGAATCCAAATAGTGATAATTATGATGTACGTCTCGCTACAGACGGTACTAATGCATTCATTAATACCATTGTAGGTCCTCTCTACATAAACAGTGATAATAGTCAAAACGTAATTCTCGGTACCGGTGGTGGTAATGTCGGTATTAATACAATAACTCCAAAACAAACACTAACAGTTACCGGTACTATCAGTGCATCTGGTGGATTAAGTGCATCAAATATATCTCTCGGTTCAGGTACAGCTCCAGCAACTCTTAATGTTTCACCGTTAACAATTGTCGGCGCAGCAAACGGATCAATATTTAATTCAATACAAAATACAGTAGCTGGTGTAAGTGCTAGTACAGATGTCTCACTCTATAACAACGATGGTGTTAATTATCTTGACTTAGGTATAGCAAGTACAAGCTATAATGGTAATCTTTATAGCCCGGTATTTAACGTAGTTAATGGTGGTGATTCATACGTATACGCTACAAATAACAATTTAGTAATGGGTGCAGCAGGTGCTGCAGGTAACGTTACATTCTTTACTGGTGGTACATTAAGTGGATCTCAGGGTAACGAGAGAATGAGAATTACACCATCAGGTAATATTGGTATTGGTACCACGTCGCCGGGTGCCACATTAACAGTAAATGGTGCAGTTAGTGCATCCGGAAATATAACTTCATATTCCATAAATGCACAAAGTATTAGCGCAACAGCTGGTCCCGGTAATGGTATATCGTGGGCAGATAGAAATAATTCTGGGTATGCAAATCAGTGGTATAGAAATAACGCTGTATCTTATTTTTATGATAATTCACCAAGCGCACCTAATAGTGGTAATCTTATAGCAATTACATCTGGCGGAAATGTTGGTATCGGTACATCTTTACCAGGTGCAACTCTTACAGTAGCTGGTTCAATTAGTGCTTCTAATGGATTAAGTGCAAATAATATTTACGGATCTGGTAATCAAACAGTATTAACAGATGGCTCTAATACTACAGGAAATGGTGCTAATACAATTTCATTAAATTATTCTCAAGGCACGTATATCGGTCTTAGTGGTACAGGTAATTTATATGCCTTGAATGTACCGCAATATACTGTTCTATTATCAAATTCAACTGCAGCTACAAGTGCTGCAGTATTTAGTGGAACTTTAAATCCTTATGAAACAATTGCTGCTGGTGGTATCTATGAAATAGAATATTTTTTACCACATTCTCTTAGTATTACCGGCTCACTTACCGCTAGTGTCAATTTCTATTTGTCAGCAAATAATTTAATGGGTTCAGTAGCTTCATCTTTATATCAAAGAGTTGCAAGTTCGTCTGGAGGTTCGGGTAGTTATTCGCTCCGTGGTAGCGTCTCTACCGGTACATCATCTCTCCTTAATATGGGCGCAAATATACCGAGTGCTCCAGGTGGTACTTATACATACTACGTGAACGGTACCACCGGGCAGACGGACATAAAAGTACTTATCAATAATTCTACTAATTCATATGCATATAATCAAGCATTAATAATTGTTGCTAGTAGTTCCTCTGGCAGCGTATCTGCATTGATAAATGCATATAAAAAAGTCACGAGAATAAAATAAATTAGTATATGCTTATTTTGAATTCAGCTATTGCTGCTAGTATAAACCTAATAGGAGCCATTACGTCAACATTTGAAACTGTAGTTGCTGTAATCCTGCAAAGCAGTTATAGAAAAATAACGAGAGGCTATTAATTATCTTACAATATGGTAAATATCTTAGGCACGGCTAATATTCTTAATTCCGGTATAGTAGCTAATACGCAGGTATCAATTCCATCAAATATACCAGCTACGATTCTTGCTGTCGGTGGTGGTGGCGGTGGAGGATCAAATCCAGGTGGAACCGGTAATACATATTTCGTTCTTGGTGAAGGCGGTGGCGGTGGAGCAGGCGGTGTTGTGTTTGGTCGTTACGGTTTATCTCCAAACACAACATACTGTGTATGTATAGGTGGCGCTGGAGCTACTAACTCTAATGGTGGTGATACAACTATTGCCTCTATCGGAGGATCACCGGTAACTGTAGTAGCTGCGTATGGTGGTGGAGCGGGTGGATGCGGTACGCAGAATGGCTCTTCTGGTGGATCTGGCGGTGGTGCGTCTGGTTTTAATAATAATAGCGGCGGCAACGGTGCTGGTACAGCAGGAAGCGGTGGTAGCGGAACAATAGGTCAGGGTAACGCAGGTGGCAATGGCACTACAGGATATTTGGCTTGTAACCAATATTATAAAGTAGGTAACTATAATTATGGTAGTGCTGCTAGTGGCGGTGGTGGTATCTTTTCTGCTGGAGGTACATCATCAGATTTTTGTAACGGTGGAGCAGGAGGTAAAGGTTGTTCTTATCAAATCTCTAATGCTTTTGCATTTGCTGTTGGTGGCGGTGGAGGTGGAGGTGCATTAACGAGTTGGGTACCCGGCGCTGGTGGTATTGGTGGGGGAGGTACAGGAGGTAATGGTTGTACGATCTATGCTACTGCTGGTATAATGAATACCGGTGGGGGAGGAGGTGGCGCTGGTGGTTTACTTGATGGTAATGGAAATATTCCTGGTGGATCATCTCTTGCAAGTGGTGCACAAGGTGGATCTGGTGTAGCTGCTCTCAGCTTACCTACCAATACATTAAGTGCTACAACCGGGACTAAGTGCACAATAGGTGACACTACAGCTATTGCATTTTATAGTTCAGGTTGCTTTACAACATGTAATTATTAATTAATTTTATGAGTCATTTTGCACAAGTAATTAATGGCATTGTACAGCAGGTAATTGTTGCTGAACAAGATTTTATTGACGGGTTATCGGATAAGGAAAACTGGATACAAACATCTTATAATACACGCGGTGGCGTACACTATGCACCTGATACTTATCCGCCAACACCAGATGATGGTGTAGCACTAAGAATGAATTATGCAGGTATTGGGTATATTTACGATAGTAAGCTCGACGCTTTCTATACACAACCACCGTTTCTGTCGTGGGTATTAGATGAAAAAACGTGTCTATGGAACCCACCGATTCCATACCCGACAGACGGTAATAGATATACGTGGGATGAAAATACTAAATCTTGGGTCTTAGCACCTGCTCCTGCACTTTCAGCTACCAATTAATTTTGATAAAATAGTGTTAAGCTGTAAATATATACAGTGAGAACTTACACTATTCAGCTTACAAGTAGTCAATATATAGGAGCCCCTGGGTTAGCAGATTCACGAACGTTTGCTACGACTGGTGTAAATAGTGTTATCGATGGCAGTACTTTTAGTGCACAACCTTCAGCTTTTGTTAATCTGGCAAACGATGGTTCTTTTTTTCCTTGGAAGTTTGTAATTCAAACGTTTAATTTTACAATTCCACCTATTGATTTTAAAGGGCCATACACAATAGTATTCTCTACATCGGGTCTCGATACTACACAGTTTGGTATTTTAAAATTACTTTATGATTTCGGTGATGGTACATCATATATTAATGATTTTCCTATTGGCAATAGTTTTAAAGGTGTAGGGTTAATAGAACAGCCTGGTAGTACTACAATAAGTCATGATTATTTTCCGTTAGCTTTAAGTGGTACCACTTATACACCAACTATTACTGTTATTAATGGTAATCTCGTAAATTTTGTTTATAGTTTTTCGTTAACTCTATATCCAGCATCCATATACGAGATTGATAATATACATCTTCTAAATAGCCTTTCTGTAGGTACTAGTTCTTCACAACTTCTCAATATATACGAAATGAGATCACCAAATTACGTAACACATGCTCTTACGTTGAGTGCATAAATATTAGTAATCATGGATATTGTTTCCTTTAATTCATCGAATTTTATTGGTCTATCGTCAACCTATACACCCGATGAAACGTTATCATTATCGCAGAATTTTCTCTTTACCGAACAGGGGTTTAATTTTCCATTAACTGAGTTATACGCTGATCTTAACGATACATCTACTAATAACTATTCAAATCTTTATCTTACGCGGCTCGATACACTGACGTCAAACGCTACCATTCAGCCACTTGAACCATTACCTGTAGATGGGTTTAGTACATATATCGGAACTTATAATACTCCTGATATCGACGGGAATACTCGATTCCTTGTAGCTCAAGAGCCGTCAATAACAACAAATGTATCACAAATTGCTCTCTCTGGTACTTTCAATAGCTTAGATAATAGAAGCTTTTTTGAAGTATTATTTCTTGATTCCGTTTTTTGTAAAATTATTCATAGCAATAAAGGTGTAAATCGTTATCTCACGGTTAATTCCGGTATACTACAGTTTGAACTAGACAGTCAGCAAGATAGCTTAGGTGCTTTGAGCAATCAAATATTCTTTTACATCTACGACTCAACAACAAACATATTAGTACTTGCAAAAAGCATACTCGATAACACTGGCAATAGTATATGTGAGTATGTTGGATATACAGAGCAAGCATATGAAGCTAATAATACACCATCGGTTGCTGTAAGCGGGTCAGCTTTAACATTCTTTAGACCTATACAAGGTTCAAATACACCATGTCCTCCAAATGCATTTCTTAGAGTATCACCAAAGCCTGGAGCTATACAAGATACTCTATTATACGATACATGGGTAAGTTATACACCTGACTTTAAAACTAATTCACAGGATATTAATTTAGCTAAAAGCGTACCTGTAGTTAATACTAATTTACTTGTTAACAATCAATACAATAATGTTGTTACTGATGGAGCTCTTGATATAAATATTCTTTCATTAAAGAATACAAATACACCTGAAAATAATCAGAGTCGTAATAACCCTTTTCAAACTGATCGATCATTATATTTTACTGAAGATCAGATTAGTTCTAGAACATACAATAATCTATTTACAGGATCAAAACAAGAACTTGGTAATGATAATATTAGTATTGGTTATGATGCATATACAGCGAGCTTAACACTACCTGCTGATAAGACAACATATTTTCACGTACCACAGAATATCTATCCATATATTCAAATTAACGTTGCAGATGCAGGCTTCATTGAAGCTGGTGCGATCGCCGGTGATCATCCGATGAAGTCGGATAAGATTTTTAAGAAACTTGCATCAGCTAAATATACTTCACCGTTCGGTAAAATTACCGATGAAACATCTGGCACGTTTTTATGCAGTTGGTTATCTGGTGGTATGGATGTTAACACAAAACCTGTATGGTTGGATAGATATTACAACCCATCAACTGTAACCTATATTGCGGCATTAACAGGTGCACCAGTTAACTATGTATCCACTTTCAATACATTAGTTAGTACGATTAATGCCAACGTGTTTGATAAAATATCGGATTTAACTTTACAGCCAGGGGCATACTATGCATATCAACATATTGGTAATAACTATGTAAATCAATATTTACAGTCACTGACACCGTTTTTAGTGGATAATAGTTTTTCTGCATATTTAAACTATAATCAATATAATGTTTTACAGCCCGGGTTATCAACTAACGAGTATGTGTTTAACGGTAGTCAATATACTATTAGCAATTCCTTATCAAGCATCGATAACTCCAATCAATTTACGCTTTCATTCTTTGGTGATAGCATGAACTGGCAACAACCATTAGGATATCAGCTTGTTGGTAATTTTGTACATAATGGTTTTGGTGTGTTTAATACAAACGCTGTTACGCCAACTCTCTATGTACCAAGTATTACTGGGTTAACTATTTTAAATACTAGTTTTAATACTCTAAAGACATTAACCTACACTGCAACACCGTTTGGGTTTATGCGTTTGGAAGGATTGAGAGATTATTATGGAATGTTTAATGATGGCAGCTTTATAAGATATAATATTGCTGATATTCCACTTGCTGTTACATCTAATGCCACACTAACAGGTTTAGTTGATTACGATTATAACGGTACTTTTGGCTATATATTATGTAATAATAGCGGTACAGTAAATGTACTTGAGGCAGATCTCAATAATACTACACTTACAGACATAACTCACAACACAGGTATACAGAATTTTGTACCAAACGGGGTATTAAATGCATCTAATACAATTACTGTATATAATAATCAACTCTACTTTACACCTGGCTATCAGGCTCGTTATAATAACGGCCATATCTACTTTTTATCACAGGATTATACATCTTTACTACGATGGGATTTAACTCTTTCTACAGTTATAACTGCTTTTAAATCATATTCAACGATTGCTGACTATAATATCGATTTTTCAGGTAATATTTGGTTAATTGATAGTACAAACAACTACTATAGCTTCACATCTACACGTAATCCTCTTGTATCAGGTAATATACCTACAAATTCCACTGTTTCTAGTTTCTTTAACCTTACGGGTGACGGTCAAACTACAACATTTACACTACCTAGTACAGGGTATTCACAAGATCCTACTAATTTCACAATAAACTATACATATACAACATTACTCTGTACGGCTTCCTCTGTATATGATAACAATAATAATTTAATTCGTACAACATCTTACCTAACTACGCAATATTCTAATGGTACCTATATACCAAATTTAGAATATTATATTGATAGTAATCAAATTGTATTTTATACAGCACCAGGACCGGGGTACGTACTATCAGGTGCTACAACTACACCGATAGATACATATAATAATAGTAAAATTAATTTTTTAAATGATTTTGATTCAACTGGTTATTTACAAACTGCAATTTTAACTAGATCGGGATATAACCCGAGCACACAAGTACCGAGCAATCAATTTATCACACTATCACTCACCGGTACACCACTATTAAGTTCTACAGTCGATACCATTTATACATCGAATAACGCCCTTACAAATGATAATTATCTCGCGACTTATGTTGACAGCAAATACAGTAACACGAATTTAAATATTAAAGCAGTATTAACAAATGTATATAATAGTTCTGATGAAATAACTGTTGAAATTATTTCATCCTTATCAGCTGTAGATCCAGGTCCACATCACTTTGCAATACGTTTTGATAGTTATCATGGTGAAATGACACTTTTTATTGATGGTCAGGAAATTAATAATGTATTTTTTGAACCAAGAAAATATAAATTTAGTAATCTTATTAAAAGACCTTTTATGTTCGGTACAGCAACATTTAAAAATAATATACCTCTATTTAAATATCTTCAAAAACAAGCATATCTTGTAAATGGACTGACTATTTACAACTACAATCTCTACAATACACCGCTAAATGACTATGACATTAAGTTTCTTGCAAGACAAGGTATGGAGATACAAGATATTGTAGTGGATATACCTTGCGGTCGCAGAAATTATGTTGAAGAAATTGAAAGATATTTCAAAGCATCAATACCGGGTTCAAAATCTACATTATACAATTTAATTATTACAAATTCTGGTATTACGGATCAAGCTTTGCAGCAAGCACTTGAGACACGTATTCTAACGGAACTTAAAAATACAGCTCCTGCTTATTCGCAGATAAATAGTATTAAGTGGGTAAATTAACATGAATATAGCTGATGTCGCCAGTCAAGTTGGAACAGTGTATGATCGCACACTTCATACATCTTTAACATTACCATATTCAGGTTTTGAAAACATAGCAATTGCACAAAATGATGTTGTAACATCAGCAGTTATTAATAATGCAATAGATAAACTATATTCAAATTATATTCAACTCTATCGCTATAGTAATGTAGCATCAAATGTTATTCCTATTTCATCAATTGCATTTGCAGGTGCACTACCAAGTAATCCCCCAGCATATAGTATCTCCACAGGCACACAGTTTTTAACTTCATATATCACAACACCGGTTTATACTGTTGAACCATCCACACAAACCGATACTTTTACAGTAACATCATATAAAACTACAACACAAAATATTACATCGTATACATTATCATCTAATATTATCTATTACGAAAATTTACTTTTATATTCAAATACATTAAATGCAAATAGTTGGAGCGGTACAGTCTCTGTTATACCTACAAATACACCTTCTCCTCATAATAATAAATCAGTTGTATGGAAATTAGTCGAAAGTAAAAAATCCACATTACAATTTTTATCACAAGCTCCTACTAATACTATTTACCCAGGCTTTACATATACATTTTCCATATATGCAAAAGCTAGTGACCGTAATTTTCTTGCTATTTGGTTTCAGGATTCTGATTATTCAATTTTTAATTTGACTAACGGTAGTGTAACAAATGTAAAAAATAACACAGCAGTATCTTTACATAATAATCATAGCAGCACAAGCTATGTTGGCAATGGCTGGTATATTTGTACGCTTTCACTAGTAGTAAATCAACCTATTACAGGATCGTGCCGAGTTGGATTTGGACCTGCTGGTAGTAGTTCAAATATACCTATATATAAGGGCGATGGTAAATCAGGTGTTTATGTATGGGGTGCACAACTTGTGTATGGCGCGCAAACTTACCCATATGTAGAGACTCATAGTTTACCTATAGGAACAGTGTTGCCACCGACTTCTAATATAACCAGTACACCTACTACTAAAAAATTTACAAAAAAATTTACATCATCGACAATCTGGTCTGTTCCCGCAGGGGTGACGAGTATAAATGTCATTGCAGTCGGTGGTGGGGGTGGCGGGGGGTCAGGTTATGAAGTCGGTGACGGTGCTGGCGGTGGCGGTGGCGGATCAGGTTATAAAGCTACTGGCAATTACGCTGTTACACCTGGTCAGCGACTTTCTATTAATATAGGTAAAGGAGGCAGTGGTGCAGCTCCTGTAGGTGTTCGCGGAGCTTTTGCGAACGGCGGTGACGGTACATCATCTAGTATCTCACAACTCGGTATAACAGCTCGGGGTGGTAGTGGTGGTAAAGCACCTCTTAACTATGGCGGGTGGGGTTCAGGAGGTACATTTGGAGATTTTAAAAATTGGGGATCTATTGGTGGTGCAGGTGGCGCTGGTGGTAATAACGGTGGTAATGGTCAAGCTGGAGCATTTGATGGTGCTAGCGGATATGGCGGTAAAGGTGGTGCATCGGTCTACGGTGGCTACGGTACGGGTGGCGATGGTGCATATTTTATTAATCTCGGTGGATGGTTTTTTAATGGCAATCCTGGAAGCGATGGTGGTATAGTTATTTCATATACACAAGCAACTAATACTACTACAACTTCTTATATACCAAATATACAATCACTAGCCACCACTGTTACATCACAAATAGTTAATGTTACTAAGGAATCAAGTCTTGTACCTGTATTTCAAACTAATACAAATACGTATATTACATATTTATCAAGTGTACAATATATAACTACAGCTCAAATTACACCTACATCTTTTGATATATATACACCTGTCACTACACTTAAATGGTACACAACATCTAATTTTTTAAGTACAAGTCAATTTTTACCTCTCTCAACAACGCAGTATCCAAATTTGGATAATATTCAAACTATAACAGGTGGTATTAATACTGCTATAACACCAAATAATTACGTTATTTTTGCATCTACTGGTACTGATTTAATAGCATTAACAGGTGATACTAATTTACAAAATATATCAGTCGCATTAAGCACTAACACTACGGCACTTTTTTCTAACGTTTACTTTATTGGTATCAATAAACTTTTACTTGATTCTAATACAAATTATCTTTATGCTGTTGATTTGAGTGCAAATTTAATTCATCAATTTGATGCATCGGGATTTTTAACAAATAATAATATTCTTGCAAATAAATTAATTTATATAAAAAGTATAGGTGGATACGGTGGATACGATGACGCACATCTTTTTAATAATCCACAAAGTATAATAATAAACAATTCTAATCTATATATCCTTGATTCAGGTAATAGTTGTATAAAGCAATACGATACAGATCTTAACTGGATCACTACACATCGATTGTTTAGAGATTTTTATAATAATTATCCTATTGATATGTCCGTAGATGGTAACGGTAATATCTATGTACTAACAAACACTAATACTCTCTTACAATATAGTAATAACTTCAATACAAAAACCGTTATTAATTTACCTGCGTTATATAACGTAGGTGAATATTATCAAAATATAGTAACTTCAATTACATATAATGATATTTTCTATTTGGTGACAAATATGAATGTATATAAGAAATTTTATAGTGCTATAAATGATACAATCGGCAACTATCTCTTCTATCGTTTTAATGTAACACCTGGTGAGAACATTATTACATTCGCGTCCCTTATAAATGCAACAGGAAGTGATACAAACGTTATCTTTAGTACATATAATGGCGCTGGTAAATTCGGTCTTTACGCAGATAATATTAATCTCGATACCGTTCTTGTAACAAATAATTTTGATATATATCCGTTAAGCGCTATACAAATTAATAATGATGAGTATGTGCAGAACTGGGTGTTTAATAAAGCAATTGCAAAACTTATTATAAATCATACACGACTTCGTAATTTAATTTTTAGTAGATTTCTTTATGAACCAGATGATCACGGTACATTGACATTTCAAGGAACACGTTATCTTACATCAGATGAAACTTTAAGTGTAACATTTGATCAAGATATGCAAAATTTTATCGGTTGTAATGAAATTTTTCAGAACATAATTGTTAATCGTTCTTTACGAGCAGTATATGATGCACAAGTTGCTATTTTTAATATGCTGCAACTAGATATACAGACTGCACCTGATTTAAATATTCCAGTATATATTAATTGATAACTGACTTTCTTTTATAAATATTAATAATGGCAAATGTATCTATAGTCAAGCTTAAGGTAAGGCGTGGCCCTGACGTTCAACGACAGCAAATAGTTCTTGATCAAGGTGAGCTCGGGTTTACAACCGATACACAGAGATTCTTTATTGGTGACGGTGCTACTGTCGGTGGAATTAGTCCTGCAATAAACTATTATTCTACTAGCTTTCAGCAACTTACTGCATCAAGTGCAACAAGTCAACCATTTCAAATTGGTGATATAGTATATGATTCAAATTCATCGAGCTTTTATAACTTAACAGGTGCACCAAATAATAATATTAGTAACTATTTACGACTACCGATTCTCACACCAGGCAATGTAAGTACATTAGTACCGACTACATCCACAGGTTTACCTACAGGTTCGCTTTGGATAAATACAAACAATAATCAAAAAGTTTTAAGTATCGTATAATATGGCTATTACAGTAACATCTGATACAATCGTAAAAATTATCGTCCGCAGCGGTACTAATAGTGATCGTATTAATATAATTCTTTCACAAGGAGAGCTTGGTTATGCGACTGATAGTAAGAGACTTTTTATTGGTGACGGTATAACAGCAGGTGGTAACTCCGTCGGTACTACAAATTTTGGTATTTACACACCGAGTACATACGGTAATATACAATCACCAGTAGCGCAAACCGGTGATATTATTTCCGATGGTACGACATTATACTCATATACAAGCGGTACAGGCTGGCAAGCTATCAGTAATAATGTTTTATTTGATAATCAAACCATAATAAAATCAAACAACAAGTGGCAACTTAATACCGCATATTTATCTGGTGGTTCTGCATATATTGGTGCAATTGGTGCAGTAACTACGTTAAGTGCAAATTGGAATGCTGCATATGCGTCAGTGACGTTACAGCCTAACAGTATATTTGGCAATACGTGTAATAATGCATCTCAAGTCGGTAGTAGCTTGCAAGTTGGTTACGGTCAAATTATTGGTAATACAAGTGGTAATTTAGCTGCAATTAATTTAGTTGGATGTAACGGTATTTGCGCTCAACCAGCAAGTCAGGGTGGATCTAGTTATTTTTATATCGATGGTTCATCTTTACAAAAACAAATAAACAATCTAACAACTACTGTAGCTACTGCTACTGGTGATATTGCTGATATTGGTACTGTCTTTTACAAAGAGACAAGCTTCGTATATAGCGCAGATACCGGCGTTGGTACAGCAGGTTTAACAAATATGTGGCAGAATGTATTTTCTGATCCTAGTTGTGTCCCACTTAGATTAGCAGTGACAACCGGTTCACGATCACGCGTTGTGCGTGTTGAGGGTAGACTGTATTGCCGACAGGGCGCTAATGCATCAACAAATTGGGCAAGACTTGCTACATTTCCTACTACAACACCATCCTTGCAGGATATGACCACATGGCGTAATGTTAATGGTAAATTTCCGTTACTTGCAACACCGTTTACTACTAATACACCAAGTACAATACCAATAGATGTGCTAGATGTGGCTGCATGGGAAGGTCATAATTCATACTCTCAAGGTACTGAAGTTAATTTAAGTAGATATTATACAATACCTGCTAACACAACTGTAATCTTTGGCTTACAGACATTTATCTATGCTGGTGACACAGGCAGTAAAGTTAATCCTGGTACTTCATGGTTCGAGTTAAACGGATGGCAAACAGGGACACCGGCAAATGGTCAGGATGGACCGAGAAATCTTGCAGGGTTCACAAGTAATGTAAATAGTAATGGCTATCCAACTAATTTACCTGTATATCAGGGTATATATGCTTGGGGCCAGCCACCTATTATTATTAATAGCATATCACAGTATAACGGTGCACCTGGTTCATCCGTAGCTTACCCACAGACACAACCTGGTATAAGTAATTCTAGCTCTTCATCACCATTTGCTGATATGTCCACTATATACAACAATGATGGCTCTGTATTTCAGTCCAAACTCTGGGGTGTAAAAAATACATCTTATATCAGAGCAGTTTTTATTAGCTAATGCTCGATAGTGTATTATTTTATTTGTGTATAAGTCTTAGTATTTCATATATGTGGAGTTTTTCTACAATAATGAAACCATTACGAGCATATGTCGCAACTATTCCTTTTATAAACACACCATTGTTGTGCCCGGAGTGCTGTTCATTTTGGGTAGGCTTAATTACTTCATGTTTATACAATCCTGTACTACAAGTAATACACATCGTTGCACTTTCTAATATTATTTGCGGTCTTATAACATATTTTTTTGCTTCGATTTTGTATAAAAAGCTCTTTTTGCAATAAATAATAATATATGCCAGCTCCTGATAACAGTGATAATTCTTCTATTGTATATAATTACGAGCAATTAGAAAACGGTAAATTTATTCCATTATTTGGCGACAGTAGATTTCCACCGGTTTCTGTTGTACAGCCTTCTCACTATGCAGACACCACCGCTGCATTCCCTAATAATACAAACACCGGTGTGCCAGCAATAACATCGATATATCCAAAATGTGCTGTTTTGACATATAATGTCAATCAAGGTGATTCATCTGGTCTCGGAATTCCACAATACGATTATGTACAGTTTACTTTAGGTTCTGGTACTGTTTTATCTGCTTCACCTGTTAATACACAGTATTTTATTAATGGTCCAACAGGTACAATGATTGCTGCGGTGTCAACAGGATATACAAATACAGGCGTTGTATCTTCAATTTGGAAATATTTCCAATTATCAGCTTATAGCTACTAATTATGGCTACAACTAATACTACCAACGAAGGTAATATTCACGGTGGTTCTAATGATACCGAATCAATTACACAGAAAGTAGTATCACACCAATCATCTACAATTAGAAAAGTTGTCACACAAAGCCGACCCCCAATTAGTCTTGCTGAGACAGTTATTAAGACTTTGTTCCCTAAACAATAAGAGTTGATTTTTAAAATGCTATTATGTAATTATATACATGAAGCGTTTTTTTCTCCTAGCAGCTGCAGCTACTTTTTTTGTCTCTTGTACATATTATACAGAAAAACAATCTGAAACTTTAAGTCAGAATGTCTATGCAACATCTGATTCTTTAAATAAAAGGCGTGTAGATCTTGCTTATTATTATTCAAATGAAACTACAAAACTTATTAAAGTACCGAAACACAGAATTCCTATTCAATCTGTATACGAAGCAGGTAAAATTGTAAAAGACTCACCCAAGAAAGAAAAAACAGCTGTTGTTCTCGTACCAGATCAATATAAAGATGAAAAAGTGGTTGTTGTCGGATCTGCTGACTATCAAACTTTATTAAAAAATAAAGCTATTAACGAGCAACTTAAAAAGGACAACGAAAATCTCGTAAAAAGTAATAAAAACACTGAAGATGAGCTCAAGCATCAAAAAGAAATGAAAGATTCTATTATAAAGAATGCAGAAACGCTTCAAATCCGTGTTTATAAGCTTGAAGCTTCAAATTTACGCAAGAGTATTGCAATTATTGTATTAGTTGGCGTTATTCTCGGCTATATCTGGTTGAGAGCTAGTAGGTTTCTTCTTTTTTAAGCAAAACATTACGATTACCATAAATATTATTATGGACAATCTTATACAAAAGGTAGAATCCACTTTAAATAATACCATAACAGCTATTGAACCTAAAGTTCAAGATGTTGCTACTGCTATTACACCAAAATTAAACGCAGCTGCTTCAGTTGCATCTAATGCCGCAAGTGCATTCCTTGATTGGATTGCTGCTCACCCTAAGACATCACTAGTTATAATTATTTTTATTTTGGGATTTCTTTGCGGCATTCTTTTCTAATAAGAATGTATTTAGAATATAAGCCACACTCAAACTATCCCTACTACGCAACGTGTATTTGTAGTCTATTATTAGGTATTTTAATAGGTCACTGTATACTTTTTTATTTGCACTAATAAGTAACTATATATGTCAAAAGAAAGAAAACTTTTTACAAAAGAAAAATTTTGTGAAGGTAATCGGCAGAAATGGCTTATTGTTTTCTTAGCATATTTAACTGTTATAATGAGTCTCGATGCAGCTCATTTTCTCAAAGATGTAACACCGTATTTGACATTTTTAACATTTTTAGCTGGTGCATTTATTCTCGGATATTCAGGTACAGAGACTATGAAACTTTTTAGAGCAAGTTCTGTTACTGAAGATCAAAATATTGATCAGAACATTAATCAAGATATCGATGTTAAAAAAGATATTAACGTTAGTGAACAAATGTTAACTAACAACGCTAAAGAAGATGATTACAACATACAGGAGGTATCGATATGAAACAACCGTCACCAAGAGCTCTAGATTTGATTCTTGAATATGAAGTTGGCGGCGGTAGATCGTACTACGAGAAATATCTCAGTCATCCTACATGGCCTGGTGGTGCATCTGGTACAACACTCGGTATAGGCGTCGATTGTGGATATTATACACCCGATGAATTAGATAAAATATTTCACTTCCTACCTAGTTCACAACTAAGTGTTATTAAAAATGCTTCAGGTAAAACAGGTCAAGCCGGTAAAGCATATGTTAAAGAAATACAACCGTTAAATATAGCCGTAACTTGGGATCAAGCTTTACATATTTTTGATACACTTACATGGCCTAAATTTGCTAGACTTGCTGAAAAGGCCTTTCCGGGTCTCGATCAGCTTTGTGATAACGCATACGGAGCACTTGTATCCCTTGTTTTCAATCGTGGTACTAGTATGACTGGTGATAGTCGTCTTGAAATGAGAAATATACGTGATCTTGTACCAAAAAAGGATTATAGGGGTATAGCTGATCAATTAAGAAAGATGAAGCGTATTTGGGAAGGTAAAGGTTTGGATGGTCTGATTACAAGAAGAGAAGCAGAAGCAAAGCTCGTCGAAACTTGTATATGAGCATTTATAGTGATTTTTTTGATTTAAGTAATCCATGCCCGAGTTCAATAAAGAATTGCGAGCAATTACGTGAAGAATACGTGCAAGACTTACAAAAGTTAGCTACATCTAATAACTGCGGTGGATGTCAAGAGATTAACCTTAAAGCTGAATATCAAACAAAGATATGGAAAGCGTACATGCAATCACTTATTATACGTGCTTAAAAGCTTTGTAATATTTACAGAATTTAGTGAGATATTGCCTAGAGAACCTTCTAGCATCCACTTCGTGTTCGTTCCTATAATAAGCATTCCTATTTAAATCCACATCTTCCTGATTATACGTTAGTTGTGTATGGCTTACTTTATAAATTCTATTTTGCATCCAGTGTCTAAATTCATGTAAGTAGTGTTCAAACAACGCTCTTTCTTTTTGCTTGCGCGATCTTGCAATCGTGCTCGGTTTATCACATAGATATATTTTATTTGTATAGAATTTATATCCACTCTCATCAGCTCCTATATCTACTTGCACGATTATTGTTATTTTTTTGGTTATTGTACCAGGCTCAACTTCGGCAAATAACATAGAAGTTGCAGCTCCAATAGCTTTTAGATCGTAGCTATTTTCTTCAAACCATATAACTGACTTTGGTGTCGGTTTAAGTGTAAAGATATACATAACTATTGAATTTTTAAAAACTTACTATAATATAGTAGTATATTATGAACGAAAACGCAAGTGAAGAATATACATTAGACCTTACTGTTGGTGATTTAAAGAATATAGCTATTGTTTTAGGTGTTATTGATCGTTCTTTGCTTGAAATATCTGAACAGGATATAAAGACATTAAATGATATTAATATAAAAATCATTCAGTTCTTAACATCGATCGGTGAATCCCTGTAATATTCCGTATAGAATATATGTCTATAATTTTGAATAAATATTATAGTACATGTCAGTTTCTAAAATAGTTACTTCTATCTGTGAAGAGTTTACAGATGTTATCCTTGTTGATAATAATAAGGATAGTATAATTATTAATGTCAAAAAACAATGGTTTAAAGCTCTTGATTTACGTTTAAGATCTTTGAGATTTAGACTCGTACATAAAACTACAATTAAATCAGGTTATACATGTACATATGTCTTCGAGAAAGATTCAAATAATAATTGATATTTTATATAGAGTAACTATTATAGGTTGATGCTTGTATTTGATCCTGTAGCTCATTCATATAAAAACGAATTTACTGGTGAATTCTATACGTCTGTAACACGTGTTATTCACAAATATAAGAAACCTTTTGATGCTGACACGGCAGCTAGTAGAGTCGCCAAAAGAGAAGGCATTACTAAGGAAGAGGTAAAAGAAAAATGGAAGAAAGATAATGATAAGAGTAAGGATTATGGTACTGAACTTCATGCTGTTATTGAGAAGTATCTTAAAACAGGAACATTTAATCCTGAATACACAGTTTTTATTCAGGCTTTCCTTGATCTTGATATACTCTGTAAAAAGGATGATCTACTAGTAGAGCATCAGGTGTATTCTCATGAATACAAACTTGCAGGTACGTCTGATATTATACGTGTTGAGAAAAATGGCGGGTTTAGTGTGTATGATCTTAAAACGAATAAGAAGTTTAATATGTCTAACCCTTATAATGAGTATCTTCTTTCACCTCTCGATCATTTAACAGCTAGTGAGTATTCTATTTACAGTCTTCAACTATCAACATACGCTTATATGTATCAAAATATTACAGGTAGAAGAGTAAATAACATTGGTGTTTTTTATTACGATAGAAATACTGAACAATTTACGTACTATCCAATGTCGTATAAGAAATACGATGTATTAGCAATGTTAAACCATTATAAAACACATGAACTTCATTGATCAGATCATTCAAAACAGTCAAGTTAAAGAAGCAAAACTTTACGGACCATCAAAAAAAGCAGCAGAACGACCTGAAACCGGGATTACTATTCAAACACCTGCAGCATTTCATGTTATTAAGGATTGTGCTACGTTAGCAAACAAGTATTTGCCTCATTATGTATTTGGTACATATGCAAATCCGTTTGAAGTATTAAAAGGTAAGTTTAATCGTGAGGATATTGAGGAATTTGTATCTGCAGCCATGGCTGATATTGTTCTTAATCAGTTAATGTCATTAATTTTAGAGAAAATTCGTAAATCACCATATATGCCTGCAGAAACGAGTAATGTGACTTCTGTGGATACAAATAATTCTGCAGATCCTTATGGTGATTATGAATCAAATAGTACTGTAATAACGCCATCTAAACAGCATGACCCGGTTTCACTAATGTGTGCAGCATTTAGTGTATAAATAATTTATATTATAATGAAACTATTTGCACCTTTCTTAAGTATACAGAATCAAATTCGTATATATCACTGGCAGACAGAAAGCTATGCTCAGCATAAAGCTTTTGGTAAGACATATGAGAAGCTAGATGAATTAATAGATACATTTATTGAAATGTATATGGGTAAATATGGTCGTTCTAAGGCTAAGTTTACGTACAAAATTGAATTAGAAAATATTGATGTAAATTATATGGCTATGATTAATTCATATGTTGATTTTCTTATTAGCTTAAATGAAGAGCTTGATCAAGTCAACGATTCTGATCTTCTTAATATTCGGGATGAAATGCTTGGTGTGTTTAATAGACTCAAATATCTTCTCACTTTACAGTAATTTTTTTAAAAAAATCTGTAAAAAACTTTTTTATATAGAATAATTAATTAGAGGTATGACTTACTTCTTAAAGGTATTTAAAACACTTACTGATAATGTTTTTGGTACCCGCGAAGTAAAGCAAGTATATCCGATTTATAAAACACGCGCACGGTTAATTAGTGAGGGGCGCTTTGTCCCTAGACGTTGTATTAATAATACAATAGAAAAAAAATCTTAAATCGTAATATGTGCACCATTTTGCGTGGTGATATATGATGTTGTAGATATATCGTCAATTGTTGACTGTACTATTAATATAGTAGTTACATCGACGACACACCATATGTAAATGTCGAATCATATACGTCAATGAAGCCTGTGTATGCACCGTATATATTTGATGCACATAGCGTGGGTAAAATAATGGTATTGTACGTACCTGCTGTAGAGCCATATGTACCAAAATTTTGATGCAAAGCATTGTTAGATGGTTTATATAATGTTTCCGATACAATTGTTAAAACACCATTAATAAATTTGAACTTTATATTAACTGTATAGAATGTATTGGAAGCATCTTTACATAGATATGATAGATCGTATATACTAGTTGTATCGTTGAAGGAAAGCACTGGCTTTTCTACTTCTATAATATCAAGTGTACTCATACTCGTACCGGATAATGAGTATTGTATTACGGAACTTAATGGTAGGTTTTGATCTGTAGTATAGGGGTATATCTGTATGATTTTAGGCGAATTAATATCTACTACATATATTTTCGGATATACGGTCTTATAATTAGTAGCACTTAGTGGATCTATATTATTAATAAATGTTGTATATAATTTTGTCTGACAAAAGATTAATTGATTAGTAGATTCACTAAACCATGTATTTGAGAATTTTTCGTAAGCGAGATTATCTCCACGGTATATATAACTATATGTTAAAGAGCCAGGAACTGTATTATTAGTGTAATTGTAACGTATTTTATCAAAAATTAAATAGTTACTTGTTTCAATTTGCAAAACGTCGTAGTGTACGTCGAGATTAACACATTCTGTATTAATTTCATCACCGATTGTAGCTACACCGTCACTTACATCCTGAGATGTTATAGATGTATATTTTGTGTATATTGAACTCAATGCAGCGGAAAAAGGTGCAATTAACGAACTATCAGGTGTACGACAGTAGATAGCACCGTATGTTCTATTACGCTTATCGTATAAAGACAATTCAATGTTTTCACCTGTTAGTGAGAAGTCTATCGTTGTGTCTAATCCTGATAATCGATTTGTGACGAATGTAGCAGGTTCCGTATAATCAAATATGTACTGTTGAGGTATAAATGGATCATATTCACGTACTAGATTTAAATTATTATCATAGTAATCTACAAGAAACCAATAGCCGTCATAAACAGATAATCCTGATGTTGGATATGTAAAGGATGCAGTTAAACCGCTATAAGCTGCAGTTCCAGTGGTTGTTAAACCGCATTCTACAAGAGTATTATAATAGAGACCGTACTGATTACTATTATATGTGTTAAGCTGACTTACTGTATCAATCCATAGTGTACTAGTTGGAGCAGTAAATGTCGCACAATCATCTATTGAAATAATAAAATTAGAACTAACGTACGCAGGTGTAAAAGCTTCGTATTTAAATCCATATGATTGTATTACTACCGTCGGTAAGCTACTTAACGGGTTCAGGTATCCTCCGTTTATAGTTGTATCTGCAGATAGTGTCGTACTATAAGTACCGCTATCTATTACTAGATCAGATATATTGATATCTGCAATATACGGACTCGATAGTGGCTTCTTTATTGTGGACGTTGGCTTGTAGAGACCATATTGATTACCGTAAATATCGCTTTTAAATTGAAAGAGTGTCGAATCAATTGTAAGCAATTCTTGTGTTCTTTGATCTACTGGATATTGCTCTATCGGTGTGAGAGGGAAAATATCTATATTATTCCAAATTGTATCCAATCCACCAGTAAAGAAATCTTCATAATCAGTATAACGTGATATACCGAAGTCAGAATATTCAAGAGTCTGCTCTCGGGATTGATAACTTCTAAAGAGTTGGTGATAAGGCTTACTGTTTACGTCACCAAATCTATATTGATTTGAAAAGTCGACTTTATTAAAGTAATTGCGTTCAAAAAATTCTAACGGTGTAACAAAATTTTGTTGTGTATTACTAGTAACATTACCGTATTTGTCTGGATCTGGAAAATAGTAAACGGTGTTGGGTTGTAAGCTATTAAGATTTACAGAAGCAGCAAAATCAAAATTTGTAAAATGTAGTAACCCTATTTTATCTGGTTTAAAAAAGAGACCTACTTCTTTACCAGTTTTGAGAAATTCTTGACTCGGTACTGCAGCGATTGTTGGATATCGTTTATTAAGAACGTTTGCAAATTCACTATTAGCGGTGAATAGCTGACCAGATGTGTAGGAGGTGCCTGTAGAATTTGTTATTACATAATAATAATCAGCACCGATATACTTCTGTTGTTCGGTTAACTGTGTTAGAATTGTAAGATCTTTTGCATTTTCGGTATTAACATTGTTAATAAAGTCTGCATCTTTGAGAAAATTAAGCTGCGTAGGTGTAACAGCAGGTGTTATAGCTAATTGTGTACCTAACTGTGAGGTAAAAAATGGGTATTTTAGTATAGCGTTTGCTATACTTTGATTTAAATCTAATGTAAGATAAGGATCGATGTCTACTTGATTAGCAGCAAAATACGTCTCACGTATATCACCGTATGTATCATACGCTGATGTAGGTGCAGTTGGATTTATATCGAAATAATCAGGGGTAAGATCGTAGATACTCTCAATATTAAGAACCATATTATTTCTAATGGCTGATACAGAGAGATTAAGTGTGGCAATTGTATTTGTTAAATCTTGCGATTGTAGTGCATTTGATATTGTGTTATATAACAATGTCTTTACACCTACATTTGACCCTTTTAAGTTATATTGCAGTGTAGCGGTTTGTGCAGTTTCACGTAATGTGGTGTAATATAAACATATATCCTTTATTTTTTTTGAAAAGAATGGTACAGCAATTGCAAGATCTCTTGGATTTGTAACATCAAGATTACTCAAATATCGCTGTTCCTCAACTGTAGAGTAATTTAATACAATTTCGTTAATTAAATTTACATATAAATTCTGTACAGCACCAGCAAGCTCTACTGTTGATATATTTTGTACAGCATACCAATCAGTAAGGTAAGACTGATATTGTATAAGTGAGTTTTCTGGCGTTGTGTATGTCTGTTTATTATACGGTAACCATTGAATAAAGCTCAATGGTTCGGATCTATCGACAGCTGATATAGCATTAACACCTAAAACGGTGATGGAATTAAAATCTATAATCTGTCCTTGTGAAGCTGCCATATAGTATATTTAATTATGATAATTGAATGTACGTAGGTACGTTTGAGTTCTGCTCATTGTAAAAAATATTAAATATCTGAGGATTAGCTGATACAGATACTGTTTCATTTTGCGATATGAGCCCGGATGAGAGAGGTGTAGTATAATTCTGTGCTGTTAATTCAGCGACAGAAGTAACAAGAGATACATTATGGAAGTTGTTATTGATGTAAAATATATTACCGACATCATTTTGTGCAGCAGGGAATAACCAGCCTTTAATAGTAAAACTCGTGTCACCAACTATTTTATACTTTTCTGATGCATTTATATCAGTGGGGTATGTAAGATTTATTGAACCATCCCAGAGTACTTCACTTCTTATTTCTTGTGGTACAGAAAAACCACCGGTTGCAAGATCTTCCGGTACTTTCCACGAGAGAATAATATATGGATTATTATATGGCACAAAGTTTGATATAATTTGATCCATATCACTTTGAAACTTTGTTAAAATAGACATAGCAACCGTAATATTAACGGGTACTGGGGAATTATAATGCGTGGTAGTTGGTTGTCCTGTTATATCGCTCGTTCCTTTTGAATAATAATAACCATCTAGCTTATTAAAAACACGATTTACATCACGAGATACAGATGTAATGTGTATAGAAACAACCGGTACAGTAATATTTTGCGCAAGATTAACTAAATCATACATTACTCTCTGCTTTGGAGAATAAACATAACGAACCTGTACTTGATTTACCGGTACACGATTTTTGTCATACCTATTAATGATAATATCATCAAAAGCTGCAACAAATTGCGTTATTAGATCCTTTATCTCAAAGTGATACGTCTGTGCCTGCATTCATTATTATTTAATTAATGAATACGTTCAATAAAGTGTTTTGGTAGCTTGTTCTTTGATCTTGTTGCAACATTTACAAAATTACCATCTAGTATATATGTGGCAGAATGATCATCCTTGCTTCTAGTAGAGCGACCTGATGCTTGTACAACAGCATTCAACATCTTATTCTCATACCAATCTTTATCTATATCAAATAACTGCTTAATACGCTTTGATCCAAGTGGTAAAAATGGTAACTTAATTATTATTTGAAATCTTGCAAGATCATCCTTAAGATCAATTCCGTAAACCATAGAAGGTGAAACTAAAACTGTTGATTCGGTAGATTCAACATGCAATTTTAATATATCTTCATTAGTTGTATTAGAATCACGAAAAAGCAGTCTCGAATTCTTTACGCGTTCACGTATAAACTCTGTTATTTCATAAGAATGTGTATGTATAATACCTTTTTCATTTTTATGATTTTGTAAAATCTGGTCAATATATTGACAAATATAAGGAAGCTGATTTCTAAGATTCTTATGATTTAGTTTATATTTTGAACAAACATAAATCGGTGATTTTTTTGGATCAAAACTACTACTTACTTCTATATATTCATAATCCTTTATACCAAGGGATTTAGCAAAATTTTTATGATCAATAATAGTAGCAGACAGTAGTACAATTTTATCTGCAAATTTAAAAATATTTTCAGCAAGAAAATCAGCTTTTAGTGGTGTTATTACAACATGCTTAGCGTCAATCTCAACTACATGTTCTCCTTTATTCCATAAAGAGATTAATGATGTCAACGACCGATGTAGATTTTTAATATAACCGTATTTTATTTGCTCGCTCTGTGTAAGATTAGTGTAAGCATCTTTACTTGTAGCCTTGCGTGCGAGCGTTTCAATCTCAACATTGAGAGTTTCTGATAATTCGGTTATCCAGTTTAGAGTACGTTGTTGATTATCTGTAATTAGTGTCTTGTAAGTAATATTATAAGCGTCTAGCTTCTCGTAGACAATTTCTGCAGAATATTGACGTATGAGTTCATCTTCAAGCTCTGATGCTTCGTCACATACTATAAAATTTTTGTTTTTTAAGTGATCAGGTAAATTAAGAAACATCTTATAATTCAACGCAGCAAATGGTGCAAGCAATGCACGATTTCTTGCGTTATAATAATGACACCGGTTTGCAGTCCAACATTGATCTTTAATCTTGGGTGCAAATGTACATGGTGCTAATTCAGTATCAAAATTATTATCTAAATCACATTGATAATTCGCTTTACCCTTTAAAACTGACGTGTCATTAAACAAATTAAAATATTGATCTTGGAGAGCCTTTGTAATTGTTAAAGCAAACGTACCGGCAGGCGGTTCTTGCTGACATTCGGATGCATATGAATAACTGCCGTCGAATTCCTTTTTATATGCATCGTAGCTTTCTACAAGTCTTGTAAACTCTTCTGTGGGTTTATTACTTAGATTAGCGAGCGTTCTTGCTATAAATGATTTACCGGATCCAGTCGGAGCACAACATATAACTATTTTTTTATTGGACTTAAACGCTTTTTCAATATCGTTAACAATTTTGACTTGCTCAGAGGATGGCGTAAAGCCATCTGGGAAATATTCAATATATCTTGACACAACGTCATTATAGCTTATTGATTTACCATTACAACAACTTTTTTATTAAAGATCTTTGATGGTCGATTTAATTGCACTTTATTAACTGCTACGGTAATATTCTCGTTGTTTAAACAAAACTCCTTAAGTGTATAATCGAATTCGAGGCTACTTAATGTAATATTTGTTGTAAACGGATAAGGTATCTCGTAAATAAAACGCTTACTTCCACGATCTGTCGTCGTCAACGTAAAGACACAGAAAAAATCTTTAACCGAAAATAGTATTAACTTACCGCTCTTAAGAGGTTTATTGTCTACTGTAATAGAAATATCTCTTAAGAGAAATGGTTTAATAAGTTGTTCGATGTCTTCTACAGGTGTCATGAATTCATGAAATTTATTTTTTGTGCAGCATTCATACCGACTAAACTATTATTAAAGAACATCCAAAATTCTTTATTGGCAGGTATAACTTGAATTAAATCACACGCTGCCATATTAATACATCGATAATCCTGCATAAATATATCCCAAGTTATAACAAGGTTTTTAGTTGTTGGATCAAATTTAGGCATTTGTATTGCGCGCCTATAATTTAATGCTAATCGTCCTTCTGTACTATTGAGTAGAGATAAAGAATTCGTGCACAACATACGCCTGGTAGCAGGCGTACCAGGTTTAGGTCGTTTACGTAAAAACTTAATTTCTACGACGTTGTTTAGTAGCAGACTTTTTATTGTGGGAAGCGACGCTTTCATTATCATCAGCTCTTTGCGAGCAAATACCGAAAATACGCTGCTCATTAAGAAAAATACCTCTCTTAAGAGTTCCGTAATCCTCAATATCGAGATTAGCTACCGGTACACCTAGATTGTTTGGAAAACAAACATAGTCGCCGACTTTAGCATAGCGTACGTTCGGTCCAGCTAAAATTACCTGTCCAATTCGCCAGGCTTTTGTATCAGTATTAACTGGTACGTGCAGTCCATTGCGAATAATACTTGTACCGTCTGTTGATTCATCAACAAACGTACATAATAAAATGTCATCTAGGACATGTTTAAGATTATAACCGTAAAATACTGAATTAAAAGAATTTTTCGGAAGTGAAGAAAAGTCAATTAAGCTTTTCGGGAGTGGACCAAGCATATCAATATCAGCTACCATATACGTTTAATTAGGTTGTTTGTTTAAAAATGCAATATATTCAGTTATTTCTCTTTCTGAAAGTTCAAAATTTCTTGCAAGGGGTTTAATACTCTCATCTTGCTCTTCTTTTTTCTCTTTAACCTTTTTTATATAGTTTATCTTTTTAAACGGCACTCTTGGAAAGACAGCAAGAAACAAACTATAAAGATCCTTTTTATTATCAAATACACCAAAATACTTGTTTAATATATTAGAATGTTTAGCAGTAAATGGTGAGTGCATACTCAACCAGCGATTAACAATATACGGCTGAAATTCAACCTCCTGATCTACTGTAGTGAGCTTATCATTCTTTTTAAAGAATAAAATATCACCTATGAAATCAAATACAGTCATTAACTGATGACTTTGGTAGTAGCGAGAAAGATGTCCTCTACCATAGCATAAAACGTTTCAATAACATCTTTCATAAATTGCTCTGCGTCTTCATTACTAAGCTTAGTCGAATAAGCAAACGCTGGTGCCTTTTTACCAGCTTCAATATTAATACCTGTATGACCAAGAGCTACATCATTCTTTGAGTAGGTAATACTCACACTGCATTTACCCTTCATCTGAGTAACACCTCCCTGGGTGTGCTCCTTATGTACAATAAGATCATCACCATCTACTTCTATCGGCGATTTAAGATACTTTGCGCTTAGAATATTTGCAATCTGTGTATTAAATAAACGCTGAAAGGATACTGCACCGAAGGGATCAAGACTCGGAATCTCCCAGCAAAAATTAATTGCGTCATCGCTATAGATATAATCAGCGTTAAGAATATCCTCATTGTCAATCATACCCTCAGCTTCAACCTTCATGGGTGCTCTAAATGCTACAATATTACCAATAGGTAAAGTATTTTTACGAAAATATTTGTAAGCAAACCGGCTGTGGATAAGATCACCGTCGTATAGTGGGATTTCAATAATCATATGTTATATGATAATGTATAAACCATTTAAATCAAGCTATAGCTGCTATTTTTAGCATCGCTTGCTTAATGGCCATCCACATATCTAAATATGTGTATGTAGCTAATCTACCTAAGAAAATAACATTCTTTTCTTTATCTGCTAATTCTTTGTATTTCGCATATATTTTTAGTCCTTCACCAAATGGTATAGGGTAAAAAGGAATATCATTTCCAGTGCATTCTTTTGGATATTCACGTGTTATAATAGTAGAGCCGTTATGATTAAAGTTAAAGTAGCTATGATCATACATTCTTGTAAAACTATTCACTCTATTATTTTGATTTATAATTGCATAGTCTAACTTTGTATTACTTGTTTCATGTTTAAAATCTAATGATCTATACGGCAATCTACCGTAACAATAATTAAAATATTCATCTATCTTACCTGTAAATACTGTTAAATCTGCTGATTGGTTTATCCATTGTTCGTTTTTTGAATTTAAAATTACCGGAATACCCTTGAGCATTTCTTCCATCATCTTAGTATACCCATGCTTTGGTAAACATTGGTATTTTTCACCTTCATACCATGTTGGGTCTTCTAAATCTTTTGTTTTGGGTATTCTATTAATAATTGACTTTGGTATTTCATTAAAAGACACTCCCCATTGTTTTTCAGAATAATCTTTAAAAATTATATCAATAATTTCTTCCTGTGATAATTCTCTACCTATTTCTCTTATTGTTTTTTTACTATATGGCAATGATAATAGACCTAACTTAGTATTACCTTTTGGTTTGTTTTCATATGGAATCCATTCAGTATACCTACTTAAAAATTTAAATACATCTTCGTCATTTGTATGAAAAAGATGCGGTCCGTAATTATGAACAATAGTACCTGCGATATTGCTATCGTAACAATTTCCGCCGATATGATTTCTTGAATCATATATTGTTACTGTATGACCTTTTTCTTTTAAAAGAATAGCCGCTGTTATACCTGATAACCCGCATCCGATTATTTTAATATTCATCATTCAAGCTCCAAAATATAATCTAGTCCTTTTGAAGCAAAAAATTCTGTACAGAGTTTTGCGTTTGGAACTACGCAATGTCCTCCTATCTTACCGTCTTTAGGCGGGTAAAGAACAGGTCTCACAACATTTTTCATACCTAACTTTGTATACCCTTCATTATATGCAATATTCCATTTTGTAGCTACATCATCATAGCTCACGTTATATTTTTTACAAAGATTGTGTATATCATTATGAAATGCAATACAAATACCGTAATATGTGGTGCAAAGTATCTTAGCAAGTTCTGTTGCAATACTATTTTCATAAATTTCATATTTCAATTCTATGTCATCGTAATGATTGCATGTTAGTTGTACTGCTCGTTCATTTTCTCCGCCAATACATTTTGTAAATGTTTTTAACCCTTCATATAAGTTTGGATGTACGCCACGAACCGGTGAGTGTATAATATTATTATTATTTGTATTTTTAATAATAGTTCTAGTTGTTTCAGGTATAACAGTACTGTGTATTATAGTTAATTCTGGTGTGTATCTTTTTATATAACTAGAGACAATCGTAATAAACTCGTTAGTATACGGTATACAAATATTAAGAATATCAATATTTTCTGTAATAGTATCAATCTTCTTATTTGTATCAAGAATAGATACATTAAATTTTTTGCCTAAATAACACTTTTCAAGAGATTGACCAATTTCACCGTATCCAATAATACTAATATTTTTCATTTGTTTTATAAAAATTTATTACCTCATTAATAATTTCATCAACACCTTTTGTAGCGCACCATTTAAGTTTTGTTTTAATTTTTTGACTATCGGGAATTTTTTCAGGTGCTTCTGTAAATAAAGGCCCGTGTAAGGTTGTAGGGTTAACATGTGTAATATTAGATATACTATTTGTTATTTCTTTTACCTTTTCTGCTAGATATAAAATAGTTTGCTCGTTTTGTTCATTGCCAATATTCCATTCTTGATTCCAATGCTCGCTATCAGCAATAGATGTTAAATAGATGCCCTCAACTATATCTTTTACCCATGTAAAAGCTCTAAGCTGTAAACCATCGTAATATACAGTGATATCATCTCCATTTAAAGCTTGATTGACAAATCGCGGTAGCACAAATCCACCATCGGGAAGTTGATATTCGCCTGTAACGTTAAACGGTCTAATAATTTGATATTTAAATTCAGGATTTATTTTTCCTTGATTTGCCAAAACAATTTCTGAAAGTAATTTTGAAATAGCGTATTCGTTTCTAACTGTAAATGATCCATGCAATACTTTATCATCTTCTTCCTTGAGGTAGCTTTTTCTATCTCTATATCCATAAATTTCTGACGTCGAAACGAATATTAATGGACACGAATTATGTTTTGCACCATCAATTGCCCAGTATATATCATCAAGAATAATTCTAGCCATATTACCAGAGTGCTTGAGAACACCTATCGGACCAACAGGTGATGCAAGGTGTAGAATGGCATCAAACGATGGTAACTCACTCCAATCTATATCAAGTATATTGCTAGTATATATACTAATTCCTTCAGTAATTGGATGATTAGGGTCGATTGCATTTGATGTTAAGTTGTCAATTACTGTTATATTCCATCCGAGTGATTTCCATTTTAATATACAATGAACACCAATGAATCCGAGACCGCCAGTTATAAGAATATGTTTATTGTTCATATTAATTTTATTTTTCAAGTATATTTTTATTAAAAATATAGTGCCACATACTTTCGTATGACCAAGGATTAAAAACAGTATCGTTCCAAGCGTAGCGATTTATTGATAGTCTATCTAAATTATTTTTATAAAAGTCATATGATTTAGATTGTATATTTTCTAATTGCAAATACGGATATTCAATATCATTACCCTTATTATAAATTTTAATTACATTAAAACAATCTATATATTTCGTCCAATTTAAATCTTCGTTATATCGCGATATGACTAATTCGCGTGACAACGAACTACTATTAAACGAAATACTCATATCTTAAACATTTATTCAATAAGCTTCAATAATCTCTCTATTTTTTATCATACTTGACGCTGAAGGTCCACCCCTCGGAGATTCAGTACCTGCGTAAAAAAGATTGAGAATAGATTCATTCCACTTCTTCCATGCATTATGTATATTATCTCTCTTTGGTCCAAGAGTTACATCCCAGTCTGGGTAATTTTCTTCTCTTATTTTTTTATAAATTACCAGTCCATCACCTTCATGCCATACATCTCTTCTAGGTCCTTGATCATATTTTGTTAGCCAATGAGGACTCGATTTCGCGCATGCATCTGCGATCTGTAATGGCGACTTCCAATGTGTTTCGTACGTACCTTCTAGACTCTCGTATAGAGCTAAATCAGCAAGCTTTAACCTATAAACCCAATCGCGATCTTCCCATCCTCCGTTTAAAAATCTTTCATCCCACCAACCAATTGTACGAACAAGCTCTTTTGAGAACCCCATAAAACCTACATTATAAATAAACGAGCACGCGAAACCTTCTTCGAGATGCTTAATAATTTTTTTAGCTTCTTCAACAGTGGGCACCGTTCTATCATTTAAAAATAACATGAACTCTGTCGGGCTCGTTGCGATTGAATCGTTTACGAGTTGTGAATAGGAAGGGTAGGCGTATGGAAATCTATCAATACGATTATTCCAGTGAATCTTGTATTTTTCTTCTAGTGGTTTTAGAAGATCCATTTGCTTATTTACCACGTCTTGTGAACACCCACAGAATAGGTTAATTGTAAATTCGGTTATATTCATTGTTTAGTATTTCAATTTCACGTAATATTCTGAGTCGTGTTGAGGTTGTTCGTGTGAAAATACAAGCTTTGGACAACCTTCATGTATAATATCAACGAGTTTTAAATCAAACCATTCTTTCATTAAGGGTATAAATGTATTAATATTTTTTCTTAAATGCTCAGGCCATACTGTACCGTGTACTTCAATTTCAGCATTATTAATTTTTATACGTGTATGGTCAATACCGTGTATAACCTCTTCTTCAAAGCCTTCAGTGTCTAAAAATAAATTTTCAATTACTGTAACATTATTTTCATCTAAAATTGACTGTAATGTACGAGCTGGTACATGTACTGTTTGCGCAAAACCATGTGCCCAGTAATCACCCTTTCTCTCTTCCTGACAACTACTCATGCTGTTCATAGCAGATATATTATGCAAATGCATTTCAATTGTTTCATCAGTATAAGAAAGCGGTACTAACGCGGCATGTACAATTGTAGTTCTATCATTTGATCTATTACGTATTAATTGATCTTGACACCTTGGATCGGGCTCAATTAATATACCATAATAATCTAAATTATCTTTAAGATAATCTGATCTTGACTGAAAGCTACCATCGACAGCTCCCGCTTCAATATATACTTTCTTTTCGGTTGTCATATTTTGCGCATCCAGTTTTCAATTAAATTAGGATTTTTCCATTGTCCGGAAGCAAAATGTCTAATCTTAACATCACTTCTACTACTTAGTTTATTAATATTGAAATAGCAACCACTTTCGCCTAGCCACTCTGTTACGTTATACTCTGTACCAAAAATATGTACATGCTCATTTAATTCATCTATGCTATACACAGTATCATAACTATTATCACTATGAAATCCATAATTCGGAATATTCCAGAACGGTATATCTGAATGTCTTTTTATTCCCGCAAGTGAATACCAACTAGCTTGTTCACCAAATATTTCCCAAAAACTAGACATTCCGCCAAGATGTGGTGTTTGCTTATTAATAAATTTTTGATATCTTTCATCTAAAAGCATATTATCAATATGAGCTTTCGTCCAACTATTAATTTTCATACTATACCATCCCATGCAGTGTGTATTACCGGAATCAATTGAGTATGATAATGATTTTGGTGGTAGTAAATCGCAATTATCATCAACAATATAAATGTCCGCATCTAAGTGAACCAAAATATCACCGTCATCAAGTTGTTTATTTTCAATTAAATCTTTAGCAATAGAAAATTTCCATGTCGAAAGTTTGCGTTCATTAGATAATCTCCATAATGTAGGATATAATTTTATTAGATCCGTGTCAGAAATATCATTATTAATCTCGAGATATTGATACCCGTGTTTATGCGCGTAAGCTTTATTTCTTGGTGAGATGTACTGATTAAAGATCTGTTGATCCTGTTCACAATAACGGGCAACAACTAGTAATATTTTTTTCATATATTTACGCTTTAATATAAAAAGCATCGCCCCAGGTTTCACCCATCCAGTCGACTTCTACTCTTTTGAATCCAAATTTACCAAGAAAGTAATCTATATCCTCAATCATAGCACAATTTTTATAGAGTTCAGCTCTATTAACTTCAGTCATGACATATTTAATATTATTACGCAGTGTATTGGTTGCTCCTAATAAGACATTTAATTCAGCACCCTGTACATCCATATTAATAAAGTTTAAGAGAGACGAAGGCTCATATTTATCGAGCGGCTCTACTTTTACTTTTTCCTTTTCTGTAAAACGAATACCAGGGTATTGTTGTGTATGTACGTATGGTTCAAGAAGTGAGTTTGATTGCCCGTTATTATCTTTTTCTCTATGTAAAAATGCTTCACAGGTAAATGGTCCGAGTGCTTTATTAATACATGTTACATTATTATCTCCGTTTATTTTTTTCTGTAGCTTGTCGAAGCTATCGCGATCAGGTTCAAAAAAAACAATATTTTGAATGGTATTGATTGTCTTATAAACGTCGTATTCTCCTCCGACATGAGCACCGACATGAATTACACCGGTTATATCGAGGTTATATTTGTTTATTAGATCTGGTAAATTAAGTATCATAAGCTTATAATATAATTATATAAATTATTTAAAAATCCATTTTTTTGTCATTTTACATCCATGAACCTTCCCAGAGATGACAACAAAAAGTTTCTTCACGAATATAAGAAGCATAATTATTACCTAATATTTTACAGTTATTAAAATTAGGATATGGATATACAAACGAATTAGGTAAAGCTAATGTATTTGACAAAGTATCTTTATTCTTAAAGAATTTTCTTGTAATAAGGCCTTGACCTGTAGAATTAATAATATCTATTCCATCCGGATAAGAAACAGGTATATCAAAATCTTGTATATCTGTAATCAAAATGTTTCCCGGGCTACTACCCATTATACTATTTGCAATATTTGGTACATCGTCATAAACAATACCACCAAAAAAATCTAAATCTAACAATTCATCAAAAAACCTATAAATTATAAAATCTGTATCGCAATATACCCCTCCAAATTTATATAAAATATAATTGCGTAATATATCAGATTTTTGGCCAGGGTTAGGTACTTTATTAAAAATATCTATATTTTTAAAATCAGATAATTGATTTATATCATTATCAGTCCATAATTTATACTGCCAATCAGCAGGAATTGTTTTTTTTAAATGCATGCATCTGTTATATATTTGCTCTGGTATTTGATTACCAAGCCATATTTGATGCAATATTTTTGGTATCTTTTGTGTGCTAGTTGGTTGCTCTTTAAATGTATTATAGCGATCTTCAACAATCTTCCATTTATCAATTTCTTTTTTAGAATTAACAAAATTTAAATTAAACTGCATTGATTCTATAAACGACGGCCAATTATTTTTAATCATAGTAG
>Ga0208380_1000033_pt1 | contig 42537 bp, 54 predicted proteins | sample CryBogCBE27Jun07_FD_184570 | JGI IMG/M metagenome (GOLD analysis project Ga0208380, IMG submission 184570) | Freshwater microbial communities from Crystal Bog, Wisconsin, USA - CBE27Jun07 (SPAdes) | ecosystem: Environmental > Aquatic > Freshwater > Lake | place: Crystal Bog, Wisconsin, USA... | reverse complement strand
TGTTGCCCCCCCCCCGTGCCCATTCGTGCTTGAAGCGTGTTGATTTTCTCATCTTGAATCCTTATGTCGTCTACCCGATTACCATAAAAAATAATGACGGTCGCTCTGCTGTCGCCGGTGTTGTCAAAGACATTGAGAGTAGGCACTACCCCCCCCCTCACGCCAAACTTCGGCTGGCAGGTTTCCGTCAGCATCTCTGGCTCCCGACCTAATTACTTTCACGAACCACGACATTGTCTTCCGGTCTTTTGTGAGTTGATGCGGCCAGCGTGGTCACTTGGTCTTCCGAGTACTTGGCAAAGCCGGTTTGTCCGAATGCACGACTAAATGACCTGAGTTCACGTCCTGATTCACTACTGTTCCGTGATGATAGAGGCTGGCTGGCAGACAATTTGCTGTCTCTCTCTCTCTCTACCGAGTCAACCAAGACCTGACCGTTGCCGGTAGCTAGGGTGAGGCTCATGTCCTCACTAACTAGAGGTCCTTTGCCCCCCCCTGACTTTCCTTCTCGCATTGTGAGGAGACTTGGAGTAGTGCCTTCTCCAGCATTGGCGGCAGGCTCTTTCCTCGGCGTGAGGCTCGCCTCAAAATGCCCTCGCATGCCTTCGCTGAGAGCGAGTATTTCGCTAGGTGACTCCCCTGTGTCTCCAAGACTTGCGACAATGAAGACTCGACGGCGACGCTGGGCGACTCCGAAGTGTTGAGCGTCAAGAACCCTGTAAGCGACCCCGTACCTGCGCTCAACCAACGCCCCGATGACGGTTCCAAAGTCTCGTCCGGAGTTTGATGACAAAAGACCAGGGACGTTTTCGAGGACAAGGTACTGAGGCGATAGTTCGTCCACAAGTCTAATAATTTCCCAATAAAGGCCGGAGCGTTTTCCGGCAAGACCGGCACGTTTGCCAGCAACCGAGAGATCTTGGCAGGGGAAACCGCCGGTGATGATACCTCGCTCTGGAATAAAGCCTGCTGATTTAAGTTGCTCACCTGTAATCTCCTTTATGTCGGTGAAATGTTGTGTGTTCGGGAACTGCTTTTCAAGTACGCCCCTGGCATGCTTGTCAATCTCTACGGTGGCGACAACCTTGATACCGTTGCGCTCCATAGCGAGGTCGAAACCCCCTACGCCAGCAAATAAGCTGACTGCTGTTAGTTGTGTCATGTTTCCCTTTCTTACCAGTTGGCACAGCCGTGCTGGTCTGGTGTTGGTAATCCGTGCTGAATCTTCAATGCTACTGCTATTTGCTCAACTGGTGTAGCCAGCCAAGCGTGTGGTGCGTACTGAAGCCCACCGTAGTAGGCCCAGTTCCACCGAAGTATTCCTAGCCCACCTTCGTACAACCACCCTTGGTGTTGCCAGTTGCCGTGGGTTTCACACCAGGCGACCTTGTTCCAAGCGGCAATTACGTCAGGGGCTAGGACTACTGCGCTACTTATTTCGACGGATCGTGAGTCCTGAGAAGTCAGGCTTACCGTTAAAGGCTCTGTCGAAGGCTTCGCTATAACTGCGGAGTGAGCTGGAATTATCTGGCTCAGCAACATCACCAATGTGGCGGCTAATGTCCTCGTTAAAACGCCGGAGAACTTCCGTGATTGAGTCCATGCGTTCGCCAAACTCTTTAACTGCTTTAAGTAATTCTGCATTGGTCATAAACTCCCTGTATTCCTCTGACTCGGATACTTCTGCAAGGCCAATCTCTGAGTGGCTTCCTCGGTGTAGATTGCGCTCGGCAATCTCTCTCTCTTCTCTGGTCATTAGAACGGTTCCTCTTCGGTAGCGTTCTCAAATACTGAGGTGATGATGTCCTTGGCTGACTTGACCTGGTTGTTCTTCAGGACTCCGTAAGCCTTCTTCTTACCAGCGGCAATCTGCTTGTCCGACAACTGACCACGCTGGGCGTACTGCTCAGCAAGGCTGTTCAAGAACTCGTCGGTAGGTGCCAACTTGGCGGCATCGATAATCTCCTGAATGTCTGCGTTGTCGCTGGTGATGTTGCCAATGGGCTTGGGTGCTGACTGTGCTGGGCGAGCCGGTGCCTGCTGGCGTGGCTGACTGGCAGCGTTGCCGTCATCATCGGTGTCTGCCACCAGTCCAAGGGCAGCCATGTAGGCGTAGCGTCGGGCGTAAGTGACCGCCGAACCCTGTGCCTGTGGGTCGTCCTTGACCAAGTGGAGCTTCATGGTGTGGGCGATGTATTGCCCAGATGTGTGAAGCAGGTAGGTGGTTAGACCCTCTGCCACATACTCGCCGTCAATGAACTGGCTGATAGCCAGACCGTGCTTGGCAAGGATCGGGGTAGCGTGAGCCACCACATCTGGTAGTGCGGCGTAGGTGCTCTTGAAGAACGGATTGACCGAACCCTTGGGCACTGCACCGAACTCTGCCTGAGCCTTAACCAAGGCTGCTGCTAATTCGTTGATGTTATCTGACTTCATTATAAAGTCCTTTCTGCTTTAATTACGCTTACGAACTGAACGCCAGGAAAGTTCTCACAAAGAACCTTGTCCCACGCCCAATCCTTTATCTCTGCAACGGCTACGCCGTCCTCTTCATGCTCGTCGTTGAACCACACGACAAGTTCAATAGTGCTTCTAGCCTTAGCCATTAGACACGTCCCTTCTTTGGATACTGCTCTGAGTGATAGAGATTACTCCCTCTTCATCAGACTTGCAAACGGAGTGGAAAGCGCAGTAGTCACACTGCCACGCCCTACCGTTTGGGTTGAGAGCAAGTGGGTTGCCCTCATCGTCAATGGCGATACGGTCCGACAACAGACCCTGCTCGAAGTCCTTGTAGATCCCCTCGGCTCGCTTCAGCTCAGCCAGTGCCAGCGGCTCCCAGATTTCACGCTCGATCCAGAACTCACCCAAGAAGCGGTTGTAGTCGAACACGTCCATCTTGTCTGCCTTGGTCAGCGAGAGTGCCTCAAAGGTGACTGAGCCCATGACCACGTACTCGATACGAACTCCCTCACGGGTGCCTTCGATACCGAGAGCGTTCATGCCTGCCTGGGTAATGGCCTTCATCGCTGGGCCTTCAGGGTATTTCCACTCGCCACGCATACGGTTCCAGCCCATCTGCTTGTCGAATGAGTAGGTGCCCATAGTCTTAAGTTCCCAGAGGACGTGGGTAGCCTCGCCGTCTGGGTGTGGGATTAGGGCGTCGCATGAGCCACTGATGTAGTCGGTGCCACTGGCTACCTCGAACTCAGCGTCAGGGTACTTACGCAGGATTGCGTCCTGTGCTGCTTCGTGGATAATGGTTCCGATACCTGTGACCCAGGCTCCTGCCTCGTCCATTGGCTCGCTGGGTACGCCGTCAAAGGCGTAGTAGCCCTGCTGGCGAGCGCAGGCAAATGCCGAGCTGTATCGCAGTGGGGTACCAAGTGCCGTTGGCTTGCCTACTTGTGCTCGTTCCCACATCTCTTCAGCGAGTAGGTGGGTAAAGCGTGGACTGGTTACTGGTGTGTATGTCATGTGTTCTCCTTCCCTAGAACATTACAAGGGTACTGTGACACGCCACCCCTTGTCAAGTATTTTATCAAAGATTTTTTAGGCCACCGAAGTCGTTGAAAAAGCCTTTAATTGCAACGAGATTAGCCTGCACATAGGGCATTTGGTTGGCTCGGTGCCAGTCAGATAAATAAATAGTTGCGACCCTTGAGGGGTGGAACTCCGCTTCGATCTCAGGCACGAACTTGCGGTGAGCCTCGTTGGTGTAGTACCAAAAGGAGTTCTCGTTGTAGAAGGCAACGTGGGTGGGGTCTTGGAACGCCGCCCGACCATCGGTGCTGGGGGTCAGGCTGAGCAACATGCCACCGTGGGCGAGCAGTCGCCAAATCTTGTTCATCACCGCCACCTTGTCCGGCACATGCTCCAAGAAATCCACAGCCCTGATGACGCCAACCGAATCGTCTGGCAGGTCGAGCTTGAGGAAATCCCCAACGTAATCCACACCGGCACCTGAGTAGATGTCCACGCCCTCGTAGCCCACTGGCTTGCCGTGAGCCGCACCTAGGTCTAGGCACTTGAGCCCACGTCGCTTAGCCCAAATCATCGCCATGTCCTGAATGGACTGGTCGTAGAGTTCGACAGTCTGCACCTGAATCTGAGCGTTCAACTCGGACTGTGCCTGAGTCTGCTCCTTGTGGACACGTTGCAGGTAGAGGTTCTGCTTGATGAAGTAGAACTCACCCTGGCGGAACAGGTGGTACATCAGGGCTTGGTCGTCTAGCACTCGCATGCTGGGGTTGTAGCCACCAGCGTCTTTGTAAGCGGTCTTGCGGAACGCTCGCAGGTGATTAGGGGCGTACCAGATGTAGCCAATGTTGTGGGGGTAGGGTGGGAACGAGTGGCAAACGTGGTGTCCGTCCTCGTCCTTATAACTCCAGCCGTAGTTGTGGTCGAACTCGTCGAAGTTCGGGGTGCCGTCAGCGTTGATCTGTGCAAAGTCCGAGTAGGCAAACACGATGTTGTCGCTAATCTCGAAGGCTTCTCTCACGCTCTCGACTGCTTCGGGCATGAGCATGTCGTCATGGTCTAGCTCGATAAGCACATCGCCGGTGCAGTTGTTAGCCGCCAACCGCTTGTAGAAGCCCACGCCCATGTCGTAGGACTGGCACTCAATGACTCGCACTCGGTAGTCCTCTGGGTCCGGCACGCGCCACTTGGCACCGTTGTTCAGCAGTACCAGCCACTCCCAGTCAGCGTCAGTCTGGGCTACCAGCGACTCGTAGGCTTGGTCTAGGTACTGGGGATTGTGGCTAGAGGTAAAGATTGAGATGTTCATTAGCCACGCAACTTCGGGTACTTCTTGGCGATGAACTTCTCAAGGCTCATGTTCTCGTACCGCAAGCAGAGGTAGTTCAGCGAGACAAACATGGGGTCGTAGGAACCGTCCTCAACTTCATGGCAAACGATAATGCCACGCCAGTGAGCGTTACCCTGTGGACCCTTGTAGTCCTCGTCGTGCAGGTAGCAACTACCTGCTACGAGTCCGTGCTGGGACTTACCAGCCACGAAACGAAGGCCGTAACCCAACGTCTGCTGGTGCCCCATCGTGAAAGAATGTCCAATAGCCCGAAGCCTCGCTTCAACGTTTCCGCCGAGCGGCTTTCCCGACATGGGATTGTAAAAGTAATGCGAATACGCCACGCCGTCGAGCCACAGAATGTCAAGAAACGGCGAAACCGTCCAGCCGGTTCTGGCGTAGTCGAGTTGGTCTGTTGAGAGGACCCCCTCAAGTTGAGCGTCCATTGAGACAGCCCTGTTGATCCTATCTTCGTGGTTCCCAAGTAGGATAAACCGCTGTGGAAGCCAGGGCTTATGTTTCGTTCGTTTCCGGTTAAGATTAAACTGGAGTAGTGGTTCGTTGAGGACTCGCCAAGCTTCGTTGGCTGCTTCGATGTCTTGGACATAACGCCTTCCTTCCATCGCCTTCTTACCCTTGTCGTACATGCTCAGGCTGGGCATGTCGGCGTGGTCGCCAAGGTGGATTATCTTGATGGGCAAGTCACGGAACTCGTCCACTATGTATTGTCCTATCCAAGATAGGTGGTCAGTCGGAACACCAGGCTTTGCCTGAGTGTCAGGGATAACTACATGCACTTGGGTCTTACGCATTGTCCGTCCTTTGTAGGGTACGGAAGCACAGTATAACCGCTACTTGTGCATAAGTTGTGTATTAGAGCATTTCCCTAAGTTCAGCAGGCATGACGGTGTAGAGGTCGCCCCACTCGGCGGCAGGGGCAAACCCAGCAAACATAAGGCCACCAGCGGCTAAACCACTGCAAATCCAAGTGTGGTTACGGCGGAGACAGACGGCGTCGGGGAGCAGAATGTCGGCTACACAGGAGAAAATGGTCAGGAAACTGTAGCGATCTGACACCTGAAGGCGTAAGAAGTTGATGAAGTCAGAACGGCTCAGGTTGGCTGGGAGTGGCACTACCTCGTATGACCCACCTGGGGCTACTTGGCTTAGGAGCTTGTCCTTGGTGACGCCACGGGGTTCGGCTTGGATAACCGTCCAGTCATCGCCAACCTTTTCGTCAAGGATACCAACGTGGTTCCACTTGGCTGTTGCCTTAAAGGCTTTGACTTTTCTCTGCCCAAATCTGATAGCACCCCCCATGAGGCCGGTGGTGTGGAAAAATACAAGGTCGCCCGATTCCATTAGTTGTTCTCCATTAGTTTAGCGTGTATCTCTTTGATTAAAGCAAGTGCTTCAACGTCAATCTTGTAGTCAAGGACTGAGTGCTCGCTGTCATGTGCGCCAATCTTCTTAATCTCTCGAAGGATAACGGCGTCACGCATGGACTGACTGGCTACCCCAATGCCGATAATGGACTCGACTAGGACTGCGATGTACGACAGGTAGTAGTTAAGCCAGAGTCGGGCTGGGTCATGGAACCAGACAGGGATAGCCAGCCAAGTAAAGGTGATAGTGGTGAAGATAACAACGAACCACCAACTACGAAAGATTCCTTGAGCCTTCCAGCTCAGCCATTCCGAGAACTGTAGGTGGTCGCCAGTGATGTGATTGTTATACTTCTTCGACATACTCTAGTTCTGACAAGTGCTTCTCTAAGTCCTTGCGAACTCGCTTGATTGCTTTTGCGTTCTTCTTCTCTGCTTCAGCAATAGCGTGAACTGCTGCCTCAATGCGATCTACAGCGTCACGCATGCTTGACCCGTGATTTGGGGACATTTCTGCCTTAAAGTGTTTCCAGATAATACGACCAATGAAGAAAATAACGGGGTAAATGAAAACTGAGATTACGTTCGCCCAGTTAGCGATGTCCCCGATGTTGGCAAGCATTATGCCGCCGGAATTGGTTTTGCTGGGCGTACCCGTGTCTGGTTAAGGCGAAGGAAAGTCTGTGGGGTGCGACCATCTACCGGCACGCCCTTGTCGGGAACCAGTTGAGGAACATTGACCCAACAGTAAATAGCACCGTTGTTATCACCGTAGGAAACAGTCATAATGTCGTGACCGTGGACCTCGATAACAATGGCGGTGTGGACACCCACGCCACCACCGTAAACGACGAGATCGCCAGGCTGAACTTGGTCAATGGTGATGTGACGGTTGTTAGCCAGCAGGGTGCCGGTGTAGCCGGTGTGGTTGTAGCCACAGTGGTTGGGGTCGGCAAGACCAGCCAGCCACGACACTAGGGTTACGAACCCAGAGCAGTCAGAGTTAATAGGGAATACGAGAGGCCAGCGACCAATCTCGTCCATACGCTTTGCGCCCTCGGTGTATACCTCTTGGGCTGACTTGTCGTGGTTCACAAACCAGTGAGCCCAGTTTACGAGGTCTTGTGCAGGTGTAGTCATGTTATGCCAATCCAACGATAGAAAGGGTCGCGGCGTTGATGGTTGCGCTACCACCTGAGCCAACAAACAACATTCCGTTGATGGTGGGGGTGGCATAAGCGGTAGTGGTGTAGATAAAGGTGGCGGTCAAGATGGACGATGACGATGCCTGAATTGTCTGAGTCATGGCTGTTGAGGTTGCGGTTCCGTTAATACCAATTGAAGCCACGACACCCTTAGCAGTTGAACCCATAGCCACGCTGGCGTTAAAGGTAATCAAGTAGGTGGTGAATCCAGTGACGCCTGTTTGAGAAATGTACGAAGCAGGCGAGTTGGTAAGTGTGCCAGAGGTGACGGGCGTTGGGGACCAGGAGTTAGAGGCGTTCGCCAGCTGAGTCGTGGATAAGGTGCCGGTTAAGTTAGCGGCAGGAACGCTCAGACCAGAGGCCGTGACCGTAGCACCCTGAAGCCAGGTAGCCAATGAGGTGCTGGGTAGATCGTGAACGTGGTCAATGGGGGCAACAACCTGAGCCGTACCAACTGCTGCGGTAGCGTCTACACCAATGACGGCAGGGGTGGTAGCTCCACCCGTGTTGGTCAAGACTGGCTTGAGCAACTGAACAGCGTTCTGGGCTTCTTGAGCCTCAGCCGCAGACCAGACTGGGATAAAGAAAGCACCGGCACCGTGAGTCTGGGCGGTGGTGCCGTCCACTCCACGGGCGGTAATGTTGATGTGGGTGCCATCAACGTAGTAGGCTAAGACCTTTTCTTCAGTCGCTAAACCGTAGTCAATAGCCACGGTGATGGTTACACCAGAGGTCAGAGTCACCGTTGAAGATGAGTTCCAAGAGGCAATCGAGGTGGACGAAGCCACGCTTCCGGTGGTGGAAGCTGACAACGAGGCTGAGAGCGTACCGGCAGAGGCGGCTCCAACGTATCCACGGACAGGGTAGGTCATAGGTCTATTCTACTTTCTATTAAAGGGTGCTGGCTGGAACATAGGGCTGGTAGCCCCCGATGGTCTTAAGGGTCACTACGCAGTCACCCTCAAAGCCATTCTTGTAATCGCCTCGACGCTTGTGTGGTTGCCAGTCCAGTCCTTCGATGATGACATTCGCCAGCAACGATCCTTCTTGGTAGGTGGTAATGGTCTGGTTAATGCGAAGGTTCTCTAGGTAAACGAAGTTCTCGTAGGGGTCGTTGCCAGTCTCGTAGCCGTTCACGCTGTTCACCGTAAAGAACTTGAGTGGCACCATGATTGAGGTTTCAGCCACGGTGGTAGGCCACGCCTTCAGGGTCCAGCGGTGGACAACTGGGGTCGAGGTGCCGTTGCCAGTAACGGTCAGGGCTACCTCGAACTGCTGGGCACGGTTGGGGTTCAGCGAAGCCTGGCTAATAATCTTTTCCTGCTCGGCGTAGTTGTTGTTGAGATACGCCGGAACGTTGTAGTTCTGGGTGGTTGTAGCCGAGGTGGGGTCGAGCTGGACGGTAGCCGTAGCCGAAGCACCAGAGGAAAGGTACACACCGTAGTCAAAGAACACGGGAATCTTCTGGTCAGGGATTCCGTAGTCGAAGTAGCCGGTGTAAAGGGTGCCGCTGGTGACGTAGGTAGAAGCACGGGTGTAGACACCGAGGTTAGCCACAGCGAACATAGGCACATTGTTCACTGGGTCCCAGCCCAAAGAGTTCACCACGCCCTGACCAGTAGCCATAAGGTCTGACTGGTAGGCAGGGGTAAGTGGGTCGCCCTTGATAAAAGTGGACAAGTCCATACGGCCCAGACCAGTTGAACTGTTATCGTAGTTAGTCCACGCAAACCACACGAACCTATCGTCGCCGGTGATGGCGGTGACTGGGGTGTTCACTGGCTGAAGAATGTTAGGCAGGGTCGGACCTGACTTTAGATCGCCAGCCTGTTGAGCGTTGGGGTCGTAGACCGTAAGGGTCTGACACATACGCACACCCTTGTTGGTGCCTACGAAGATGAAGTTCAGGTAGGAGTAGACGCAGGTGGGGTACTCGTCAGGCGACATGGGCAGTGCCTGAATTGGGTAGTTGAGCGAGTAGGGCTGAGAGAACGAAGTGACGGTAGTGTTCTGGGTCAGTGACGAACGGTATACAGCACCACCGTATCTGTGGACGGTTGAGGTCGAGTAATTCTGGAAACCATCATTGGCATTTAGGTGAGTCTGGAATGAGGTGCCAGCCGTGTTGGCCCAGACGTATCCACCAATGTAAGCCTGAGAAGCACCGAGGCAAGCGTCAGACCAAATCCAGTTGGCGTTGCTGTGAATCATCATCAGGTCGGCAGGCTGAGTGGCGTAGGCGGTAGCGATAGTCGGCACCGTGTTAATGGTGTGGACTGGCGAGAACATGTAGAGACGGTTCCCAGCGGCAGCGAATACCTGGTTGCCCACCCAGCGAACTAGGTGGTAGCCGGTGAAGTTAGGGGCAGGCAGAGTGGACTGCGTGAATGTGGTCGAAGTACCAGTAGCGGTGACTGGCTGGTTTAAGGTGACTGTCGAGCCAGACACGGACACAATCACCGAGTTAGGCGTAATGCCCACGCCGTTCACCAACTGGTTCACCATCACCGTACCTGACGCTACGGTGATGGTGTAAGACGGAGCTTGAGCCGAGGTGTATGACGTAGAGCCGGTGAAGGTTCCACCTGCCGAGCCACCACCAACGGTGTCGTTCTGGGCGTAGCGGTTAGCCGCATTGGTCAGGGTCAGCGAGCCAGTGGTGGGCTGAAAGAAGTAAATGCCCTGGTCAGTGGCTAGATAAACGTAGTTGTCGTTGGCGTCTGCTGAGTAAATCTTTGTAACGCCGGTGGTTCCCCAAGTAATGTTGGGTGACGCCGAGCCAGAGATAGGCCAAGCAGTGATAGCGAATACTTCAGTGCCGTCAATGACAATGATGTATCCACCACAACGCAGGGTCATGGTGTTCTTGTAAGACGAAGCGTATTGCTGAGTAACGTCGTTCTGCAAGGTGAGTTGGTAAGGCATGGAGAAAGCGTCCAAGCCCTTTGAGGCACGGAACCTAGTCTCCTGTGAGTCACGCTTCTGGTCGAGCAATAATTGACCAGCACCCATAGCCCAGTCGGTTTGCTCACGTCGCCAGAGTCCCTCGGTGTTTACCGTTCCCTCACCCATGATGTTGGTGAAGTTAATGGACTGACGCTGAGCTGCCAAGGTGCGGTGACGGAAAGCCTCACGGCGGTAAGGCTCGAAGGACGTGTCCACGTCAAAGGCACGACCACCAATAGCCACGGCGTACTGACCGAGGGTGGCGAGGTTGGCTACTCCAGCAACTGAAGCACTGAGCGATCCAATGAAAGCGTCAGCAGACTTAGTGCTGGTGGTGCTCCAACCGAATAAGGTAGAGCGAAGGTCGGAACCTACAGGTGCCGCCATTACCAGCCACGAACCTTGGTGTATTGACGGGTCAAGCGGTCAGCCTCTTCGCTGATTCGTTGCATACGGCGGTTCACCAAAGCGTTCACCGAGCCAGCAACCGCACCAGGCACGACTTCTTGGGCCTTACGTGGGTCGGGCTGAGACTCCATAAAGTTACGGCTAATCTCACGGGGCAAGGTCAGGTCAATCTCGGCACCGAGTGGGGGCAGGTCGAGCATGGTGGCGGTCAGATTAGGAACCGTGGTGGGGTTAGCCGCTTGGAACGAGTCGCCAGCCGAGGTCAGGCTTGCCGTGTTGGACAACTGAACTTGGTTGGTGATGGTGTTGATAGCGGTAATGGTGGTAGCAAATGGGAACGCTCCAGCACCGTCAGAGATTACCTGCCCTGGGAACAAGCCAGTCAGGCTCGATACTGAGGTCAGCGTGTTCGATCCGTTAGTCGCCGTAGCGGTGAAGTTCACAGCCGCCGACATGGTGTACCCGTTGTAGGGCGGTGCCTCATCGTTGGTTACTGGGGTGTTCAGCAGGTTGTCCGAGGTGTCTACAAAGCGTAGGAATGGGGCTGAGTAGGTGACGTAGATGGGGAGTCCAGGCCAACCAGCTTCACGCAAAATGATTCCCTTACCCGATGGGAACACTGGGTCGGTGGAGTTCTGTTGCCAACGCACAACCTTCCAGTTCTTGATGGCTGGGAAGGTGCGGTAGGGCGGTGCAATACGGTAGCGAACCTCAAGAATGTCAATGAAGTTGTCGGGCAGGTCGCCTAGGTCGTAGCCCTGAAAGACAGGGTTGTAAGTAATCTGAGCCACGCCCACACGAAACAAACCGTTGGTGGGTGAGGACAGCGAACGCAGGTCGTCGTTGATTGCCACGCCAATGTCGTAGCGAGAGTAGCGAGGGTTGATGTAGACCACAATGCCGGTGACGTGCTGGCTGGCTACTGAACCCCAGTACCCACGCTCGACGGTAGCCACGCCGGTGGACTGGTTAAAGGACAGAACCAGCATGAGTTCTAGCTCCACGCTGAGAACCGTACCTGGCTGAATCATCGAGGTCTGCTGACCTGATACCTGAACCGTGGTGTCGGTAGCAGACAGGCTTGCTGAGGTGCCGTTGCCCACAAGGACGACTGACATCTCACGGACGCCACCCATCACACGGCGGTAGACCTTCTCGATTAGATCGCCAAAGGTGTAGCCATTTCCGGTGCTTGCTGAACCGCCGACTGTAATAAGAGTTGCCATGTTATTCCTTAGTTGAGTGTGGCGAAGAAGTTGCTCTGATTAAACGCAGGGGTGTTTGCTCCAACCGCAGCCGGAGTGGTGTTCAGACTTGTTCCCCAAAACGAACAACGCCCGTTTAATGCCCCCGCGGCGTTTGTGGTATTGAAGTTCATTAACGCCCCTGTGTTTGGGGGTCCACCACCGCTAGAGTCACCTGCCACAACCAAGGCTGGTGCAGTTGTAGTACTTGTACCAATTTGAAAAACAATGTAGTAATCGGTGTCGTTAGCAAGTGCCAGCGAACCAACAGCCGTAAGGGTAAAAGTGTTGTACCCAGTGTTAAGCAAGGCAGAACCCAACGAAGCGTATCCAAGAACGGCTCCTGCTGCTGAATACAAACTGACGTAGGAGTTTACCATAGAGGCTCCCGAACCAGCATTAGTAAAGAATCCAACTGTTGAAACAGTTGCAGCCGTAGTCATGTGGATTCGTGTTGCGTAAGCAACGCCCTTAGTAGGAATAATAGTACTGCTGCTTGCAATAGTGGCTGGGTCAAATGTCCAAGCCTTGACACCGTGGGCCGATGGGAATACTGAACCTGGCGTTATGCCCAAAGTTCCACGAGCACCGGAAACCGTACCTGCCCCAGTTCCACCTGAATAAGTTGATAGAATTCCGACTGCAGCATTTAGTGCTGGTGCGCCAATTTCTGTCCAAACGCCTGAGTTATAAACGAAACGCCTAACGCCGTTGCCAGATGCCGAAATAGAGGTTGCGCCGCTAAATGTAGAACCTAAAATAATGTAAGTAATTGTGTCAGTTAGACCACCCCTTGCAATAGTGAATCCGTATGCGGTACTGCTTATCGTATTTACAGTTCCGTTTGGTGGTGCGGTGGGAAGTGTGACGGTAACCGCATTGTTGGTAGCAATTGAGGTTTCGTTAGGTAAAGCCGTTCCACTTGCGGAGTAAAGCACGACTGGCCCTGCGCCGGTGTTGGCGTATTGCAGACCAGTTGCACCGGAGTTCACTACGAGAGACTGACCAGCGGTTCCTAAGCCCAGGCGTGAAACAGTGCTAGAGCCAGTTCCAACAATAAGGTCACCAGCAGTGGTGACTGTCGAAAGGGGAATCTTGGTTGTGTCGCTAGGTGCGGTGGTAGTAACGGAAGTAACTCGGCCCTTGGAGTCGGTGGTTACAATAGGTACTGCCGTGGCCGAACCATAAGTGCCAGCAGTACCAGCAGCAGCCAAAGTGGGGTTGGGGTAACTACCTGTAAGGTCACCACCGGCTGAACCGTTAGGTGGCAGGGCGGTAGGAATCTGACCAAAGGCAGCGGCATCAGTTGAGACAGTACCGTTAGCAAGGCCGGTAATTTTGTTACCGCCCATTGCAACATTGGCAGCAGCAGCTCCCCACTTGTCAAGGCTGACTTGTGAGGTGTCTACTAAGTGATCTGCACCGTTGGCTGTTACCATGTACCACTGGCCACCAGCATTGTTAATAAATGTGTAAGCACCATTAACTGATACCGTGTAGGTGGTTACTCCTGTACTGCTACCAAGTGGCACCATTGAGTTTGACGAAAAACCTAATGTCACCGAGACGGTAGAGTGGTTAATAAATGTCCAAGATGCACCGTCTTGCGGACTGCTTGGAGCGGAAATTGTTTGCCCTGAAGTTGAACCCGTAAACAATGTTACTTCGTTTACCTTTGCCGTAGCAGTTGCCGTGCGAGAAACAATGTGGTCCGAGATGGTAGACCACCACGTTCCTGGCGAACCGGCAACCGTGCAAACCCAAATGGTTGCTGTTTGATCAACAACAAAATCGCCCACAGCAAATGTCCCAGTAGTAGGTGCTCCGTTTGTAGTACCGCCAACGTAGCGAGTAGCGGCAGTAGCACCAGTAAGTCCAACTGGTAAGCCTTGGTTTCCGTTACCACCTTGAGCACCCTGCGCTCCTTGTGCGCCCTGAGTTCCAGCACCCTGCACACCTTGCGAGCCTTGAGAACCCGTTGTTCCCTGTGAGCCCTGTGGCCCGATTAGTCCTTGATAACCCTGTGGGCCTTGGTAGCCTTGTGGGCCCTGTGAGCCAGTCGTACCTTGCGCTCCAGTTACTCCTTGGAATCCTTGGGTGCCTTGCGTACCCTGATTGCCCTGTACGCCTTGGGGTCCTTGGGCTCCAAGAACACCCTGAAAACCTTGTGTACCTTGCGAACCTTGGGGACCTTGTGCGCCCGTTGTTCCTTGATTTCCTTGATAACCTTGTGCGCCCGTCGAACCCGTAGCACCTGCCGTACCTTGAGCACCTTGCGCTCCTTGCGCCCCCTGTGGGCCTTGTGATTGAACCAATGTATTGTCGTAAGCCCAATAGGACTTAGCGTTCGTAGCACCCACTGGGTAGGTAACACGAACGTAGTATGCCGAAGAAGAAGGGACCGTAAGTTCCCATTGTCCAGGTCCACCGAAGTTAGTGCCGGTCAGGACTGGGCCAGCGTCAGGTGATCCTGACGGTGGGGTTGTACCTGCGGCTGGAACTGAGGTAAAGCGTGAAGCAAGCCAGGCGTCTACCTGAGCACCGTTCAGGGCTCCAGAGGGGCCGTCTACAACACCGGACAGTAATGGCATTAGTTGCTTCCTAGAATGGCTTGGGCGGCGTCGAACTTGGCACCGAGCTTGGCGTTGCCACCGAGGTTCTGACCAGTCTCTACTTCCCACTTCGATACTGCACGGCTCTCTAGTGCCGCAGCACCCTTAACCGTCTTAGGCTGTAGACCGTCCTTACGCAGACGCTTGTAAGCCGCTACGTCAGCGTGGCTCTTCTTCGTGTCGAAGTTGATACGCCCAGCGTCCGAGCGAGTGGGCATAGCCGAGGGGGCCATTGAGACTGACTGAATCTTGCAACCGAAGCAGTCTGGCTTGCAATCTGGTGAGGGAACGTGTCGTGCCATTATGAAATCAAATCTCCGTATCCGGCAGCCGTGAGTGCCGCAGCCTCGCTATCCGAGACTTGAGTAACACCTAAGTATACCTTAGTGACGTAAGGGTTCTGGCTAACAGTTGAAACTGTAGGGTGCGGTGGCTTCTGCTCGAAGTCAATGTAGTAAGACGTTGAGTACGGGGCCGATGGGTCGTATGGGTTGTATGGGTACGGAATGTTTGTGTTGGAGTTCTCGTTGGTGGCGGTGTCCTGGACGAACGTGCCATCGCTGAGAGCGAACACAGCTACATACCGAGCACGGTTAGGAAAGTATCTCCATAGCCGACGAGCCGGACCCATAGAGTCCGGCAAGATCGGTGGATTGTCCTTTACCTGCGGTGGCGTGAAAGTTGCCACGAGGTACTACCGCTTGTTTACTACTGGGAGTCCAAGCTTGGCAGCGGCAATAGCGTCAGTGGTGCCACGGCTTGCGGAACCATTGGTGTTGATTCCCTCAGCAGGTGTCTGACCAACTGGCTTAGTGGTGCGGCTGTAACCGCCCATGAGGTTCACTTCAAGAACGGTGGCAGGGGTCATGTCTACGTACATCGAGACTTCGCCTTGGCGACGCTCAACGTCGAACTCTGATGAAAAGCGGTCAGCCATTAGTTTTCTCCGTAGGTGCGGTAGGGGGTAACTTCAGGAGCGTCAGTGTTGGCTCCGTAGGTTACTGGGGTAATGCCGGTGACCAGGGGTGAACCCTTAACGCCACGAGCGGTGTTGGCTTCTACGCCACGAAGGGTAGGTCCGTTGGTCGTTTGACCAGTAACGTTGGTGGGAATGAAGCCGGTGTCTACTGAGTTAGCAGTAGCTCCACGCAGAAACTCTGCCGAGACTTCGGTACCTTTACGGTCTGTCATTAAAATAGTCCTTTGTCTAACATGTCACAAGAACCGCAGTAACATGGATCCGAGGTAATGCCTTTAACGGCTTTAGCGTCGTTCATCTTTGCCCAGGTCGCACGGTTGTATGGTGCTGTTCCTGGCTGGTTGGCTGATTCCAAGCCACGGGTAAGTCCAAGTCCGGTAGGGATTGTCATGGTGCTTTCTTAAAACTCGATTTTTTCTTCTGAGGTGTGTTGAGCCTGTCGGGAGACAGCATGCCCGTCCTTGTCAGTCAAGCCGCCACAGATGAGACACATAATCTCATCTATACCAGCTTGTATGTCCATGCTTCCGCAGTGGGCACATTGACGAGGCCAAGGCATACTGTCTCCTTCTAAGCCGCTACTGGACTAAGCCAGTGGGGAGCCTGATTCGCCCAAGTCGATGGCAGGCTCGAAGGCGGTACCAGTACCAAGAGTGGTGCTGATGTCTGCGCCAAGGAGCGAAGCGGACTCGATACGAATGACTGAAGCCTGACGGAAGATTCCGTAAGCACCGAGCCAGTACCAACCCATTGGTACGAAGCGGCGCAGGCGGTCAGTGATAGGACCAGGTACAACGTGTGGGAAAGCCGAGTTTCCGTCTACGTATGAGTGAGCCTTGGCAAGAGCCTGGCGACCCATGATGATGGTTCCGTAAACGTTGGTTGAAGAAGCACCAGCACCCTGGAATACAGGAGCACGTGGGGTTTCGATCCAACGGACACCTTCGAACGCACCGAGCTCACCAGTCCAGATTTCACCTGGCTGAGCGTAGACGTGTGGAGCGCGCCAGCCCTGAATGTTCGAGCCAGAAACCGTTTCGCCCTGAAGGTCTGCAACGAGGTCTGGGTGAATGAATCCAACGTAGTATCCACCGAAGGTAGGTACGTTCTGCGCACGGAGACGAGCACGAGCAACACGAATGTCCAAAGCGGAGATAGTGTTAGCCGCAGCAACACCGGCACGAGTCGTAACTGAGGTCTGCAACGTGGTTGCACCCAAGCCTGAAGCGTACTGTACGTTGGTACCGCTGTCGAGAGCAGCACGAGCAATCGTGTCCAACGAAACACCAGCGTTGTAACCAACTACGTTAGCAACAATGGGGTCGATGTCCACGAACGAGGTGCCACGCAACTTAGCGGTGGTAAGAACACCGTTACCGTATTCAGCCAAGGTCAGCGAAACAACGCTGTCTGACAGAGCGACGGTTGAGATGTCGGTGGTTTCGGTCAATGCGGTCGCTGCAATCGGCAGGTCGTTCACAATGGTGAACTGAACCGACGCACCTGGCATGGATTGGGCAGTAGGTTGCACATCGGCAGCCTGGTCGAAGTAAAGCTCTGGACGCAGGGCAAAGTAAGCCATGCGGTCATAAGCGGCCTTCGAAAAATCAAGGGTTCCTGAACCCGTAAATGAATCAGCCATCTTGGCTAATCTCGCTTTCTGTTAAAGAATTAGCGAGCACTCCTTGAAGTCCAGAGGCTGAGCGACTGCTCGTATTCTGGGGTCATCACGATCTTCATAACATCTTCGGGGTTCGACGCTTCACTCAAACGAGCCATGAACTCCTGTCCCAAGTCGGGACCGGCTCCTGACGTACCGATGGTCGCACCTTGGGCACGACGCAGGGCTTCAAGTTCAACATCATTGGCTGGGGCTTCGGCTTGAACCTGGTTAGGCTGAAGGATACCGTACTCCTGCGCCGCCTTAGCGATAGATTCAGCGTCTGCTGGGCCATCGTAAGCCTTGCGAAGTAATGCACCTATGCCCGTTTCAGGGATTCCTGCCTTAGTGAACTGAAGGTCACGCTTCTGCGCTTCCAGTTCGGCCTTTGCCGCTTCTAACTCTTTCCGAGCCTTTTCCGCTTCTCGCAACTGACGCCGAATGTTCGGGTCAAGTACGTTGTCGCTAGTGGACTCGTCTTCGTTAGTTTCGAAGTCTGACATGTTGATCGCTCCTTCAAGGGTACGCACTTAATTCAGAGGTAAATTAAATGGATAAACGCACACGTTACGCACCAGGGATTGTGCAACTCCCTGACGGGTTTGGCGTACAGCTCACCCGTAGCGAACGGGGCCGAACTCCTAGACTTAGTGTAGCAGGATTAGATTGCGCCTGAACCTACGCCGGTAACACCCTTGGCTGTCTCGGCGTAACCGCCACCCTTCTCGAAGGGGGCTGCTGCTGCTTGAGCGGCTTTCTGGGCTGTGGACTGGGCGGCTTGTAGGTTGGTACCCTCGTAGCCTGCCACCTGAGCCCCTATAAGGGTCGTGGTGTCCACGGTTGGGGCTGTCCCACCTGGAGCACTGCCAGTCAGCGCAACGTCCTTAGAAGCCGTCTGAAGGGCTTTCTGGGCCTGTCCTAAAGTCAGGGTGTTGTAGGGGTCCTGAGCGTTGCCTAGACTAGCCACACGGACCATCTCACCTAGGTCCATAGCCTGATTAGGGGTGAAGTTCTGGAGTCCAGCGGCTTGGGCTGAGTAGCCAAGGTTGGCTCCGAGGGCCTGCTTCTGACGCTCGATTGCCTGTTGGTTGGCTAGGTCGAGAGCCGACTGGCTAAGGGCAGGGGCGTTCTTCTTGTTTGTGATGGCTTGCATGCCCTTCTCAGGATCGAGAAAGTAAGCCACTAAGTCGCCTTGGGTCAGACCGTGTTGTTGCATGAAGGCGTCCTTGACCTGTTGAGGCAGACTGTCTACTGCTTGGTAGCCCAGCGAGACTCGGCGTGAGAACTCAGCCGCCGATACCTGACCGGCAGCCAAGTCAGCCATAACGGTGCGCTTGGTCTTTGGGTCTACTTGAGTAAGCATGGCGATAGGCAAACCTGCACTTTGAGCGATGTCTTGGTACTTTTGAGTCAGTGCCATGTAGCCTGCTTCGGTCAAGGGCTTAGTGCCCATAGCCGCAGCGTTCTGTTGTTGCTCAATAAGTCCGGCAAATTGTTGCTTGTATTGGTCGGTTCCCCGAATCAACGTCATCAGTTCTTTGGGATTGGTGTAGCCGTCCTTAAATACCCAGTTATAAAGTTGTGGAGCAACTGAGGCTAAGTCGTAGTTGGTAAGTAGTGCGTTGGCTGTCTCGTAAGCACCAAGCATGGCTTGTTTTGAAGCGGTGACGTTTGCCACCACCAACTGACCGTTGATAATTTGTTGCTGTACGGCTTGACTGCGTAGTTCAGTCGCCGTGTAGCCAGTGCCTAGGTTGATGTTGGCAGGTACTTCACTGACCACGCCACTTGACTGAGCCGCAGCCGTTGCTCCCTTGGCAACTTCACCTAAGACAACTGAAGGTGCTTGAAGGTAGGTCTGGTAAGAAATGCCAATGGGGTTGGCAGACGTAGGTTTAACGCCAAAGATAACGTCGAACCAGGCTTCATTAGCCTTGGGGTTTCCAACGTACTGGTATGGCATTTGAGCCAATACCTTGTCTACAAGACCAGCCGCCGATGAAGCAGAGTACGATCCATTAGCCGCAGCAGTAATAGACGAGTCAATAGCCGTGCCACCAAGTTTGGCTAGTTGAGCAACCACATCTGCTGGTAGTCCAGCCTTAGACAGAGCCGCCGTAATTTTCTGTGCTGAAGGGTAGTTGATTGTGCCTAATCCTGCGGCACTACCGCCACCGCCAAAAGGGCTTCCGTTAGCAGCGTAAGGATTAGTGGTAGTAGTTCTTGCGGTTTTGCGTGACATTACATACCTGCCTGTGGTGCTGGGCTAGGCATAGCCTGAGCTGGTGCCTGCATTGGTGCTTGAGCCATCGCTGGGTTTACTTCACCTGCGCCCATCTCTTGATGTAGTCCTTGAACGATTGACTGCATTTGCTCTTGAGCCGCTGGAGTGTTCTGGTAGCCAAAGCCAGGGTTAGAGCGAATGTGTCCTTTCCACTCGTCGAGGCTCATGGGAACTGGGCGTCCAGTCTTAGGATCGTGTCCACCGCTCAAAGCCGCACTGGCCTTGGGGTCGGTCATAAAGTCAGGCTCGGCTTGCTCACCAAGCATTTGCTTAGCGACTTGACGGTATGGGTCGAGCAGGTAGGCAGTCTTGATACCAGCCGCAATCTGTGGAGCAAGCGAGGGGTAGAGTCCTTGGGCTGCGGTCTTGAGGTAGTCCTCGAACGCCTGAGCCTTGGCTGGGGTCATGTCCTCAGCAATCTGCTTCAAGGTGCCCTCGCTCATAGGCACGGCGTAGTCGTGCGCTAGTTGCTTCATGTCGGCTAACGACATGGACTTACCGGCTGGGGCCTGCGTCTCTTCTGCTAGTGGTTTGTCTGCCATGGTAATCCTTATTGTGGGTTAGGTAGTTTTCTAAAGACGGAGATAATAAGATTCGAGTATGGCTGCCAGATTTTCTGGGTCGTCAGGTTTGTCATGTAATTGTACCATTCGTTTTCTAGCTGATACTGTCTCGACTTGCTACTGCCCTTGAACGCCTGCTCGTATTCCTTACGCAGATTGACCAATTCACCAAGAGCCTGCTGGGTAGCCAGTGGCAACTGCGACAAATTGGACTTGTTACCTATGACCTGCTTTGCTTCCTCGTAAGCCTGCTGAGCCTTAAACTTAGTAACTTTGCCAGTAAAGTCGGCGTACCAAAGTGGATTAGTGGTCTGTCCGTAGCCAGTAGCCCATGACTTAAGAGCCTGAACTCCCTGACGACTCATGCCGTTCTGGTAGTTGCCTGGGTAGTTCTTTTGGAATTGGGGCATGACGGTGCTGTAATACAGGTCATTACCCATGATTACCGAAAGGTTGTCGGCGGTGTCCTTGACACTCATGGGGTCACGAAGGTGCAGGGAAAGAAGCAGGGTGGCTGCGGCTGGGTCGTATTGGGCGTCTTTACCAATGCTGGGGGTAATGGCTGCGGTCAGGTACTTGTATTTCAAAGCGAAAGCGGCGTGTTCGTTAAGAAACTTGGTGGTTCCTACGTTCTCCAAGAACGTACCCTCTGGGCTAGAGGTGTGAGGTACTAGCTCAAAGATACGAGTTGGGTGCAACTTCATAAACTCGTTGGCTTGGTCAATGTAACTGGGATACAAGAACTTGCCGTCTGCCCCCTTCATTTGAGCAATCTTGGCGATGTCTTGCTGAGCACTTTGGGTCGAACTGACGCTCAATGCGGCAGGTGACAGGAACGAACCGAAGGTCTTAATCGCCCATAGAACCGCCGTGTGAAGGTTGGCTTGCGTAGTAAAGGCGTGAATGTTCTCTGGGTCTTTAGCCCACTGCGACAACTGCATAAGTGCGTAGTATTGAATCTGAGCACCAGCCGTACCGTTCTTGGCGTCCTGCCTCGTAATCTGACCAGTCTTGATTAGGTGCTCGGCTACTTGGTTGTAAATCTCTGCGTACTTGACTTCTAACTTTGAGGTAATGACGTGGTTCTCAAGGGTTACATAAGTACCAACGTGGTCGCCACTAATAAGACCCCAAGCACCCTTTTCAATGTTTTGCAAGAATGAGCTGGGGATAAGGTCGCTCTTCCACGATCCAAGCATGCCTGCTTGACCCAAACCAATGCCAGGGAAACCAGCGATAAACTTGGCAAGCATTGGGTAGCGGAATTGTGCGTAATCGTAAACAATCTTGGCAGGAACTGTCACTACGTTCGAGTAAGGAACCTGAATGAAGTTGTCGGCAAGGGCGGTCAGCGAACTGCTGTTTCCGGTAATGATGTAACTGTCTGACGAGTTACCACTGGCTTGCAGAACGTAGGAGCCAATGTTGTCGTGCAGGGCGGCTCCTAAAACGCCATTGACCCAGCCCACGACATACTGCGAACCTGGAATGTGGTAAGACAAAACGCCGTTCTTGGAACGTGCTCGCTGAATGTAGTTGGTGTAAAGCAGGTTGGTCTTGAGGTACTTCTCGAACTTGGCTGGGTCCTCACCGAGCAAACGGAAAGCACGACGCCACGCTTGGTTCTTAGCGAAGTAGAACGGTGCGATAATACGCATGTTTTCTTCCCACGTGGACTTGTCCAAGGGGTTGTGAATGTATTTGGACATGTGGACAGCGGCGTTGGATTGAGCCTCAATCATCGCAGCGTCCTCGGAAATCAGACCGCTTTCCACCTTGGGTAGCAAACGCTCCATCTCGATGTGGTATTCGTAGACGAACATAGGGTCACGAACAAGGCTATTCACAATCGGAGCCAGCCATTTGGAGTGAATCTTCTCGTTAAGGTAAGCGAAGCCCGATGAGCCAATCTTCTTCCAGCGGCCTTCAGCCATAGCGTAGGCAGGGAAACCAGTAGGCACGTTCTCGCCCATTCGCACTTTGTTGTTCAACCACTTGGCAGTTTCCTCACGGCTCCAGAAATCACCGTGGGCTACTTGGCGTACAAGGTCAGGGAAAATTTCGTTGTTGCGTGTGGTAATTCCGAGGACATGATCTACAACGCTGTTAGCCCAACCTGCGTGTGGCTCAAGTTCTGGGTAAGCCGCCGAACGAAGGGAGTTGCGCTCAAACCGACTACGCCACTGAACGCTCTGCTTGCCAATGAGGTCTTCAATCTGCTGAACCAGCTTAGGTCGGAACTCTTCAAGGTTCAGTTGTGCGGCACCTAGTTCACGCAGAACTTGGTCACGGGCTTTACCACGCTCAACAAGGGTTGCCTTCTCGCTGACTTTTCCGGTGCGAAGGCTGACCTTGCCTTGCTTGCGAACCTCAGCCTCAGCCCTACGGTTGATTAAGTTTTCGTAGAACGCAGGGTCTTTGCCGCCAGTTACAAGTTTGTCGAACTCCAACTGACCAAGACGGCGTTGCTCAGCGTCCAACAGTTGAGCCGCCGTGCGACTAAGCAAACCTTGGTGGCTACTGGTGATGGTCTGGTAAAGGGCTGAGCCAGCGTACTTATCGTTCTCACGGTACTTGGTGTGGGTGTCGGTAAGGGTTCCCCTTCTTGTCTTGATTTCACCGTCACTGCCCACCACCGGCAATTCTTCAAACTGAGCAACCTTGAAACCATCGCCACTTAGGTCCTTACCAGTGCCGTGTACGCCAAGTGGCAAGTGACCATCGTTCAACAGGTAAAGGTTGGTAGCGTTCTGCATTAGGCGGTCATACTCTGCTGGTGCCATACCCTTGAGCAAGCCTTGGTCTATGCCAAGAAAGAACGCAGCAACCGAGTCACGGAACAAACGGCGCTCACGCTCGCCCATGTAGAGTTTACCGAAACTGTCCTCGTACTTAGTAATCGACGAAGCAAGCTTGGCCTTAAAGAAGTTGCCCCCACCAATGCGGATTGTGTTGAGGATTCCTTCAGACAGCGAAACGTGTAATGCCCAGGCTTGGGAAAGCAACGCCAGTGGCTTCCAAAAGGCGTTCATGTACCATTGGATAATGTCTTCGGCTACACCTGACCTAGTGCGGTAGCCTCTCTCCAGCAAGTGAGAAATAGCCGTGTGGTTGAGGAAAGAACCAATTTTGCCGAAGGCTCGCTGAGAACTGAGTTCGCCCCATTTCTCAACAAAAGCCTTGGCGTAGGCGTTCTTAGCCGCTACGTCTGGGTGTTCAGCAAGTGCCGCTACATACTCAGCAGTTCTGCGAACGTTAGGCATGCTCTTGAAACCAAACGAGATTTCCTTCTTGAGCGTAGCCAGCATGTCCTTAGAGGCACGAACTTCGGCGGCTAGGCGGTCAATCTGCTGACCGATGTTTTCGCCTAACTGTTCACGGATAGCCTTGGCTGGGTCTACGTTCTCGCTGTGGATACGATCTAATTCAGAGTCAATGCGCTTGAGGTATTCAGTGCCCTTAGCGATTTCATCTTGTAAGTCCTTGACAATGTTGGCGTACTTCTCTGCACCGACGCCCTCAATTGTTGAACCCTTGCCAATGTATCTTTCAATCAGTTCTTTTGACTTGGCAATGTAGGCTTCGGCACCGGACTGCGAGCCCATAAGGAAAGCGTTTTCTTCTGGCTTCCAAAACTTCAATGCTCGCTCGATGTCCACGCCAGCGTGTTGTGCCAATGCTCCAATGTGGGAAAGGCGTGAGTTTTCATCAGCAATAAACTTGAGTAGGTCGCTGTCCTTGGTAGCGGTGACTACCTCGGTAGCGAAGCGAGCCAAGTCACGAATGTTTCTATAGGCAGGGATACGGCGAGCACCCAGGTTGTATTCGTCAATACCAGCGGTCTTGGTAGGTGGCTCAAGTGGCCCTGGGTTTTCCTTGATTACTTGGTCTACCTTGGAGTCAATCAGACCCTTCTCGCCGCCACCATAGGCAATACCAGACATGGCACCACCGCCGTCAAGTCCGGTAAATCGGCGTAGTGCTTCTTGTACCTTGGAGTTGATCATGTCAAGGTGAGGCAAGAACTGAGCGTAAGGCATTGAAGCCGCCATGTGGCGATACAGCACTAACGACATGATGTTGTCGAACGCATGGTTCCACTTTTCGTTGTCGTTACCAGCACGGGTCAGTGCATCACCAGCGGCCTTCACGAACTCGTCACTCATGTAGACACGCTTGAGCCAGTCAGTCATCTTGACGATACTTGCAGGTGAACCGTTGCGAACCTCGTAGTCAAGGATTTGCCCGTCTTCGATAGACATAGGGCGACTGGTGAATTGCGCACGAAGTTTCTCGCCTAACTTAATCTCAGCCTTAGAGGCAGGGTCAGCCAGAGCAAACCCAACATCGTTAATGGTCAGGTCTACGCCAGTCTGCTCGTCAATCGAACGAATCAGGGCTTGAGCCAGTGGGTCTTCACTAGCCAAAGCGTCGCCAATAGTGGCGAACTCTTCGCTAGGCACACCACGCAGGGCGGTCTTAGCCATTGAGTACCAGCCCATCATTGGCATACGATCACCAACGATGTCCAGTCCACCACGAACGTCCTCAAGGATAGACAACACTTCTTGTGGAGTCTTGGTTTCTGCCAGTCGCTCGGCTAGTGAACGAGAAAAGGTGTTCTTGAATGCTTTGTTGATTTGGCTAAAGTCGTGAGTGGCGATGTAATTAACGGCACGGCGAACGCTGGAATAAGAAGCGTAGGCACGGTGTACGTCGCCCTCGACACGGATACCTGTGCCTGGGAATAAGTTGCCGAGGATACCTGAGTAACCATGAAACGAACGTGCTTCCTTGAAGGCGTCTAGCCCACTACCGAATGGGTCAGTCACAACCCAGTTAAGGTCAAGGTCAATCAGACTCTTGGTGAATGTACCCCACATGCCGTCAATACCAACCGAGTTAGCAAGTGCTAGTCCAAGGTCGGTGCGTGTGCCGTCAGCGTTGATTACGTCACCGCCCTGCGTAGCTTGCCACAATGCCGAAAGGTGTGGGTCGGCTTGTGCCTGTGCTGCGGCATAGAGGTAAGTAGCGTTAGCCTGCTTGCCACCAATCAACTTGTTGATGTTGCCAACCAAGCGAAGCGTCCTACCAGCGTTCTTCGTCACTTGCTCACCAAACTTTTGTAAGTAGGCGTCACCGTTTTTTAAGATGGCATTACCGGCGATGTTGGCGGCGTCAGAGGCTTTAGCGGTGGCTGAGAACAACTCATCGGCGGCTGAGTTGAACTGAATCTGCTGTGACTCGCCTAGGTATTTGGCGGCAACGTTCTTGAACTCGTCAAGGCTAATCTTGCCTAGGTTGAATTGCGAAAAGGCGTCGTTAATTTCGTTGTAGCCAACACCTTCGACCTTTGATGTCGCCAGTTCACGGGCTTTGCCAAGCATGTTCTCAAACGTGGCACGGGCTACGGCTTGGCTGTCCTGAGCGTTCAGGTGGTCAATGAGTGCTTCCATCTGCACTCGCTCTTCACTGCTGATAGGCCAGCCAGAAGCGGCCTTGTCGAGCAACTGCTTGAAGGCTGAGGCTTCGGGGCTTTGGTCAATAGTCGCACGGGCGGCGTCAAGTGCGGCTTGATCCTCGATGGTTGGGGCAATTACTTCCGTTGCTGCAGCACCGGCTTCTGCACCAGGGGTGGCCAGACCGCCAGTAAAAGCACCAGCCAGCAGAGCTGGAATCTGAGTACCCATGGCGTAGTCCGAGCCATACATGTTCTCAAGCGACTTGTAATACGAGTAGTAGTGCTTAGCCGTAAATAGCAAGTTGTGTGGTCCAACGGCTGCGCTGTATAGACCATGACCAAGTGTTTCGGCTAATGCTCCGTTTATGTCACCACCGTTTTGCAACGTGCGATTGCGTACATCGTTAGCCGTGTTCACACCCAGCATGGACAGACCGCCAATTAAATCAACGGTTCCACTTGCTGCACCGACGCCGGTTTGCAAGTCAGCACCGCCAGGCAACGTATAACTAAGTACAGTGTTTATGTCTTTGGCAATCGGATTAGAGTCAATGAAATTACGAATGGGGCCAAAGATGTTTTTATCGAACCAGTTAGTTCCCTCAGTAACAGCCTGTTGCCACCAGCCAGGTTGCTTTTCATTTAGGGTGTCGTACATACCAACGTTGCTTCCGTACAACTTCTGGTACGGCTGGGTCACGCTTTGAATCATCTTGGCAAGGTGCAACTGCGAATTAACGTCGCTGGGTAGCAAGCCATACTTGTATTGCTGAGCTAATGAATAGGCGAGTTGTGGGTTCGCCTGCATGAGATAAGGATTCTCAGAGGTGAGTTTGCCAAGGTATTCCCCTGCGCTTAACTTCTGACCAGTCAGCGGATTAAGGTTTTGCTGATAGCGAGATACCTCAAGGCCATAGTCATTATGAATGTCTGCTACTTCACCTGCACCTGGACCGGCTGCCATTAGATACCTAAGTTTCTAGCGGCCCTCGCCAAGTCCATCAGTGCTGGGGTTGCGTTTGCAGAACGAGCCAAAGTACCGAGGGTATCGGATAGCGGTGGACCAAAGTTGGTCGCCAAGGCTTCAGGTCCGGCTCCTTCGCCAAAAGGTAGTCCGGTAGTAATGGGTTCGTTAGGTGCTTCGGTGGGGTGTCCGAACTTCAATTCGCCAGGGTAAGCCTGCATGGGTGGCAACTGACTGCTGATGGTTGTTGGCTGCGGCTGGGCTGGCTGAGGGATTGGACCCTGACCTAGTGCGACTGGTGCGCTGGCACCTGGTACTGGTTGCGACGCCATTGGAATTGCTCGCTGGGCGGCTTGCTGTTGAGCCGCTACGCCATAGCCCTGACCTGTGACAGTCTGGACTGGCAGGCTTGCGTTGAGATCGGTACGGTTTCCGTAAGCCTGACCTGGTGTGCCTTGACGGACACCGCCTCTACCTGAACGTGGCATTTACTAAGCTCCTTGTGGGGCTTGGAGTCCCTGCTCCGCTGTGGTCTGACGAGCAGGGCGGCGTAGAGCGCCAAGCATACTGCTCAAGTCTTGCACACCGGCAGTTGGTGGTGGTACTGGTGCGCCTGCGGCTTGGGCTGCGGCACCGGCTAGACCAGGTTGCATTTCTGGCGTAGCCTCTTGTGGTCCACCCTGCTGTTGCATTTGCGACATCTGGTTGGCTTGGTCGGCCTGCTTCTTTTGCATTTCTTCGTGAATCTTTTTCACCGCTGCTTCGAGGGTGACGTGACGCTCAGCCTTAGCCAGAGCAATCTCGGCAATAATCGAAGGGTCAAGTGTTCCCTGCGTAGCCTGCTGTTCAAGACCAGCGAGCATGGCTCGACGTAGCGACTCAACCTCTACTTGGTCACGCTCACGGATTGGGTCCTCGATGGCTGGGTCCATTTCACGGGCAGTCTGGGTAGACATAATGCCGGTACCCACACGCTGACCAATAGCGATGACCATGCCGTTCACGTCCGATCCTGGCATTGAATACTTGACGTAGTTCATGTCAGTCTCGAAGGCTTCGTTAGGTGTGTAGTCGGGGTGGACTACCTTGCCGTCAGTACCCATGAAGAACATGCTGGGCTTGCTGCCGTAGTACGCCTTCATAATCTTGATGGCTCGGCGGTTCTCTGCCTCTAGCGAGTTAGCAAAGATTTCCTGATACTCCTGAATCGGCATGTCCACGGTGTTGGACATAACCATTTCTCCACGCCGTGCTGTGCGAACGTTAGTTGGTGACTCTCCACCGAACTCTGCAGGAATACCGCCCGTGAGGCGTTGTGCCCTTTCCATTCGGTCGAGTGCTTCGCCGGTGGTCGAGCCAGGTTGCAGGTGTGTAACTTGCATTTGTCCCTTGTCCACAATTCCACGGATACCTTCTTTACCGTTGGCCTCTTGGATAATACGAGGGCTCGATGGGCTGTTGCTTGTCGAGACAACCCATTCATCGGGGAATACGTTACGGAATCGGGCAATCAGGTCAAGGGCGTCAAGTTTCGCCATGCGCTGATAGGTGCCAAGCATTTGGTCGAACTGACCCTGCAAACGGTCAAGGGTAATACGACCAGCGATAACCACTGGGGAAATCTCAGCACGGTTAGGGATACGCTCCAAGATAATGTGCGAGGCAGTTCCCTTACCAGTCTCAACCGAGTAAGTGTCGGACTTAGGCTTCTCAGCACCAACGGCAATCAAGACAGTCTCGTTGCTGTCCATGTATTCCAACACCTCGAACATGTCGCTGTCGGCTTTGGTGCCACGGTACAGAATGGACATCTGGTGTGGGTAGTTCTGCTTCAACCAGCCGAGGGGGCGGCGGTCAGTAAAGATACAGTCTGCTGGCTCCATTGAGTCGGGGTCGAGCATTGGAGCAGGGTAAGTCGAAAGGGGGTTGCGTACACGCCAGTGGGGCATGTTGCGCTTGTCATCGTGATAGATCGAAACAGGCGAGATAGTGACGGCACTCATACCGTAGGCGGTCAAATGACGAGCACGGCGACGGAGCTTGGTTGGCATTTTGTTCATGTCCCACCAACCAAGGTTGGCAAGGCGACGGTCACGGGCCTTGTTCTCCGATACTTGAATACCTGGGCGAACTGGCAAGTAACTTACGTCAGGCATAACTGACGCCACACGCATAGCGAACTGGTCAATACCCTGAGCAATCAAGTTAGGAATCGCAGGCTTTTCCATCTCATCAAGTTCCGGCAGGGGAACAATGATGTCGCCGTTATAGTGACGGCGGATTTCTTCCATTCGACCAAACAGACCGCCACGCTCTCGGCGTCGCTCCTGATACATGGTGACGACTTGGGCTGCGGCTTTTTCGTTGTCTGCGGATAGGGCCACTTATAACCTCAATGTAGTGTTGGCTTTCTTAACCCATGTGGGTCGCCACGCTGTTGCTTGCGTAGTTTTAGGCATGTAAAGGTTCGGAATGTTCCACTCCAGAAACCACTGCGCCATTACGCAGTCATCGGTACGAGTACCATGTGGGTACTTCGTTACCTCGTCAATCAGCTTCATGGAGCGAATACGGCCTTCGCCCTTACCTGGTAATCTTACACGACCAAAGCGGTAGTGTGGCTGTAACACGGAAACACCAAGCGTTTCGTCCTGCTTGTTAATAGCATTTGTGTTGTGGGGAATGATCTCAACCGAGCGCAACATCTTCCACTGTTTGACGTAATCGTACTGAAGCATGAACCGCTGAGCGGCGTTATTTTCAATAATCCAATACTGAATTGGGAATCCGAGCGACTCTGACAGGTTCTGCCAATCTTCCATAACTCCGGTGTATCTACCGTCATTTAGGTTGTAATCAAGGAATCGTGAGGCTTCCATGCGCTGACGCAAGTGGTCAAGCAGGAACCGTTGCTGGGACTCAGGGTGATACAGCCAGCACTGAATAGACCAGAACTGGGTAGGCGAAGGGTCCGCCGTGGCGACCACTAGGCAGTCCCTAGCACTAATACCCCTAGGGATTTCCCATAGGTCACGGTCCTTGTCCACGCACCCAGGGTTCTCCCCATGACCCCAGACCCACTCGGTCTTGACCAATACTTCGTCAGGGTCGGTATCTTCTTGCTGGTACACCACTCGGTACCGCTGACCACGGTTGGCAATCAGGGCTGAGATTTCACGCCAGCCAAGGCGTCGAGGGTCAAGCAGGCAACCCTCTGGGTAGGCTGGGGCAGTTCGCTTGTGGTTCTCTGGTTTGCACCGATCCTCGTAGTGGGCACGGTAAAGCAGGTGGCGGTACTTCTTGTCCTTGCGGAGTGCCTCAACCTCTTCCTCGCTCATGCCGTCATCGAGCATGGCTTCTTCGTCCTCAAGGGGCATTTCCATGTCGAGGGCAAAGCGGTATAAGTCGTCGGCGGCGAGTCGCTGTCCAATGAGGGCAAGCATGCCGTTTGGCTCAAGGCGTGACTCGGCTATGTCCTGCCAGTCGTTTTCGAGGTTCTCTTTGAGGTCGGCACTACGGGTGTTCTTTTCCGTTACAACGTCGTCCCAGAAGCAACCATCGAAGCGACCACCGAGGTAGCCAGAGTCATACCCATAGGCGGAAAGGGTAGGTTCCTTTTCCGAGGTGCCGCCCTGCTCTTCGGGCTGTTCGACAATGAATTGCTCTCTAGTCCAGAGGTCACGCTCAACTGGCTTAAAACGTCCATAGTCCAGTGCCATCGTGGACTCAGCGGCGGTGGCGAGTCCGTGGGCAATCAGTTCGTTATCTGGTGGCTCAACCACCACACGCTCTAGCGATTTACGAATACGGCCTGCCATGTTGTTGGCGACCTTTTGGGTGTGTGATCCGAGCAATAGTCGTACTCCACGGTCACGGCAGATAATCCAACAGATGAGGTCGTGGATAAGGGTAGTCTTACCGGAACCAGGTGGCATGTTCATAACCACGTATTCCTTTTCCGGCGTCTCTAGCAATTCCACTAGGGTGACACCGGCCTCTTCCTGCCACGGTGTCGAGATACGCCCAAAGTAACGCTGACGGAAATAGCCAAAATCCTCTAGGGCACGTTGGGCTTCGGGGCTTAGTTTCTCGTAGGGGCGTGGGCCTTCGAGCTTGGCCTCTACTTTTAGTTCACGATAGTTACGAGCTGATGAGTCAATGTCATCAGACTCCTTGAGGGTCTTAACTGCCTTCTCAAGTCGGTGTCCGGTGGACTCGGACATCTTGGCTTTACGAGCAGAGTCAGCAATAGAGAAGCCTGCCGAGCGAGCCTCAAAATACTTCTTACGTTGTATTGCGCTAATTGCCACTGTTGATTACCGAATGTAAAAGCCCAAGCGTTCTGTACCGTGGTAAGTCGCCTGGGGTAATAGAGAATACCGAGGAACCCCCGTCCTTGTAATCCTTGACTGCGACTACAAGGACGAAGTCCTCAATGACTGGCATTTGCCACGAATCGTCTTGTCCAAGATCGAGCGTGGTAAGAAAGCCAGCTAGGTTAAGGTCAAGCCACTTGCGTAGCGATAAACCAATGTCAAACGGTTTAGGCGGTTGGTCCATTTGTCGTTGCTACTGGGGTCACTGCGTTCTCGGCAACCTTAGCGGTTGTGGCGATGGTCGCCAAAGCGGCTTGCAACTGACGGTGGGTAAGAAGGTGGTACGCCTCGATGGCTCCGGCAACGACGACTGGCAGTGAGGTAGCAATAGCCTGAACTACTGCTGGCTCCTTAAAGCCTGGGTGGATTAGTGCGACGACACTGAAAGCCGCCGCAAACAGGGCAGTCAGGTGGGCAGACACTACGTTGGTCTTGATTTTCATTTTTGTCTCCTTGACGGTATAGGGTTAATGCTATCACAGCGTAGGTGGCGAGGTCTATAAGACTGTCCTCTACGCCTTCATTCGCCAGCTTGCTACCTTGTGCTACGGCCTGCAAACGGCGAATCTTGTCGTTGGCACGAACGAGGGTGCCAATCCAATCTGGTATGCCCCAGTCCTCTGATGCTTGGACATTGGCAAACGGCTTGTCGGGTCGCCCATAGTCTTTAGACTTCTTAAGGTGCATTTCCTTAATGTCATTGAGCGCAATAATAAAAGCGGCGGAGTCGTTCATTCCCATTCCTCAGCGTCGAAGCAATACTCATGGGCGTCCATAATCTTTTCCCAAGGAACGATGGTAAAGGTCTTGTCCTTGACGGATCGTACCGAGACACCTTCCTCATCTGCTTGTATTACAAAGTCGCTACTACTAAATAATTCAATCATTTCTTTTTACGAGACTTTCCTGCGACGTTGAGGGCGATGGCGATGGCTTGCTTTTGGGGCTTGCCTGCCTTCATCTCAGTCTTGATGTTCTCGCTTACAGCCTTCTGGGATTTACCCTTCTTGAGTGGCATTGGTGTTCCTTTCTTTATAGGGCAATACTAGTGTCGTGACGCCGTGCGTAGTGGTATCAAAGACTTGATACCACGGACTAGCCCCTGTCAGCGAAGCGTAAAAAAAAATTTTATTTTTTAGGTAGGGTAAGTATCTTATAGGGGGATTGCACATAGACGTTATGTAAAGCAGAGGCCGCAAGGGTGGCTTGGAGTATGGGTCCCACTCCGAGGTCCGAGGTCATGTAGAGGGCCGAGAGTGCGCCTAGTGCGATGTCGGCTTGGCCCACCGCCATGTATTTGTCTTTGTAGTGGCACACGCTGAGGTCGTCACCTATGGACCACAGCCCCTTGCCATTTGTAGTCAAAACTTCCCAGTCTCCGAGTTCGACATTAAGACCGGCTATCTCTCTTGCTATGACATCTCGTAGTGCGTAGGGTTCGCCCACCTTTGCGGTCCGAGCTATCTCCATAATCTTGATTGAGCCACAAACGCCCACTAGCCAGGGTCCGGACTTCCACACTTTAGGATCAGCCAACGTCGAGGCTATCGAGCCATCGAAGGCACCGGAGTCTCCGGCTATGCCGTACTCGGTGTCCGAAATGATTGCCGCAATAACCGTCATGGCACCAAGTATAGTGTATAGTGAATGCTGGTGGTTTTCCCCCTTTTTCCACCAGCCGCAGACCCCGACTTGTGTACCTTTCCACATGAGTCGGGGTGCTGCATTTCTGAGTTAACTGGTACAACAATCTGTAGCCTAGGAACTCTTCAATCTGTAGCCTAAAAACACTGAACCCCCCAACCGAAGTCAGGGGGTTCAGTATCTAAAGTTATCAAGTGTCGAGGCAGACAGATGATTGTTTGGGATTTTCTCCCTAGTACCAACTTGGTACGCCGACACCTTAGCAGGTGGTAGCGACTGCCTACTTCTTTTTCTTTTTCTTTTTTGGCTGAATCAACGGCTTGGCAGCGTACTTTTGGTTAGCAGTATCGAGGGTCTTTTTGCCGTGCTTGTTAAAGGGTTGGCCACAGCCGCAGGTTAAACACATGACTCTAGGCTACCATAAAGATTTTTGACCGGCGTGTACCATTCGGGCCCCTTGATGGTGTATGATGGTAGGGTACTTACAATTTAACTTTGGCTTCGGCCCCTTATCCGCCAGGTGAGTTAGCGGTTGCAGGTGAGAATCCTCACGGAACACTGAGTCCGTAGCTAGGCGGTTAGAGCGTCATTCGGTTAGCGCACCCTGAAACATGTTGGACTTGTGGTTTAGGGAAATGTCGAGGCTCACCAGCCACAGACGGGCCTTGCGCTGTGCGGTCTGGATTGCAGACTCTTTTGAGTTGAGGGAAATGCGGGAATAGGTGTAAGTAAATACTGCTGCGAAGCAGTCTTATTATCTATCTGGCTATGGCGGTAGATGTAGTCGAGGGATCGTCAGCCCTAACTTCGAGTCAGCCCTGGTACTTCTCACTTAGATAAAAAACACCTCTAAGACAGCCCACCACTGAACCCAGCTGACACCACTTTTGATAGCCCCAGCAGCCAACTTTCTGACAGTCCAGGTTGAGGCTAAAAGCGATGGTCGAGAATCACGCAACTCTGAGTCCGTTTTCAAGCAAAAGCCTTGGGAAAAAGCGGAAATGACAGTTTCCCAGAGAGGTGATAACATAACTATAAACTACTACCCCGAGGGCAAACCCCCCGTCAAACCGTGTGGAGAGTGTGCGAGCGGTGAGAGTGTGGGGAGTGGGGTGAGGGACCGATAGGCTTTACTCATCACTGACCTATTACTCCTACCAAAACCACCTAACCGGCTTCAGGGCTCGAAGACTAAACCTATGTCCCCACCATTACGCCTTACGGCGTGTAAGTCACGCCTAACGGCGCGCCTATCCCCAAGGCTCGAGGGTCCAAGGCTCGAGGGTCCAAGGCTCGAGGGTTAAAGATCTTGGGGTGAATGAATTGACTACCGGCTCCAAGTGTGATAGACAATAGGTAGCCCACTGACTAGGGCTACTAACCATAAGGAGAAGTTATGAAAAAGATCCACCTAACCGATGTCTATGATGTCGATTATGGACGTGTAATTGCGTGTGGCAAGTGTGCCAAGCGCGAGGAAGCAGAACTACGCGACAACCTAAAGGACTACGAACTATACACGCCAGAAGCCATCGAGGAATTAGTGGCGGACGAAATTGTATTAACCGGCAAGGCCGGTGAGGAATACCTATGTAGTTGCTTTACTCAGCACTACCTATACGAGTGCAACGGCGATTGCGAAATTAAGTGCGAGGGGTGCGGTGCGGTTATAACCGGCTACGAAGTAGGAGATTACAACTACCACGAGGTGATGTCTCCACCTTGGGGCATTCGGAAGCAGTCAGTGCCAGTAGTCCTAATTGACTTGGGACACTACCTAGAGGACGAAACCCAAGGACCACGCGAGGAGCGGGTAGCCCACGCGCTCGAGGTTCTACACTACACGATCAGCGCACTATCCGCATAGGCTTAAGTAGTTCATTAAATACCGGCCCCAATTGGGGCCGGTATTTTTTACGCCTAAAAACCAATTACCAAAAGTTCCTAAGACGATACCTATCCGCATAGGCTCGAGTAGCCCTTACTATTGGCGGCAATAGTCCCAATTAGCCAGGCGGCCTAGCGCATAGGCTCGGGGTGGAACTAATACGCTCGCAACGCCAAAACCGGCGGCCAATTGGCCGCCGGTAATAGCTTGGGGTAATTAGTTAATCATTTCAGGTAGCTCAACCCCCCTACTAGGATCGTTAAAGAAACCAGGACCCAGTAGCAGCGCATTTCACTATTCATTGGGCCACGCTCCAGTGATTACGCTCCAAGTGCTTCAGGAATAAGGACCGGCAAACCCTCTCAGGGTAGCCGTAATAGCGGACAGTCTCTAGCCAAGTGTCGTAGCCATCAGTGACAAACTCACTAACCGCTAATGCTCCCTCGCTAGGGGTCCGCATAACCATCAGTTCATTGGCCTTACGCATTAGCGGAAACCCTACCTACGCCCCAGGATACCGCCTCGTCTAATGCCCTTGTAGCTTGGCCAATAGCGTTAAACAAATCACGCCTAGTAGCGAAACCCCTTTGATCACTCTGGAAACCTGGCAGATCGTGCTGCACTTGGCCATTAGTGTCAATACGGAATAGAAAAAAAGTCATTCCGTAAGGGGCCCCGTAGGAAACGCTTCCCATCTCATCGGACCAAATACCGATACGCCGCAGCGAATTGGTATAACGATTAACCACCGATACTAAATCACGGTTAGTAAGTCTCTCACCCATCTTCAATTCTCCTTTAGTTAGCCGGCAGTCACGCCGGATAGGACCAGTATAGGCACACATAACCGCCAGTGTCAAACATTCTTAGGACCAATTCTAAGAAACCTGAGAAAGACTAAACCGGCGGCATTTCTGCCGCCGGTAGTCTCTCATTCTTTAATGTCGTTTAGTACCGTTAATCTCTCCCTATTCTTAATGCCAGATAAACCAAGACCAGAACCCCTACTAAACCAGTAGCACCTACCGCCGGCAGATAACCGGCAACGGGATAACCAGGGGAGCTAGTAGCGGCGTGGTCCCTGAGATAGTGAAACACTACAAACCAGGACGGGATCGAACCAAACGCTACTAGATAGTCTCGCAGGGTCGCACCCGATAGCCTACGCTCGAATGTCTCGAAACGGTCTAGGTCCTCATCGCACCTAGAACAAACATAACAATACCCTGGCGTGACATTCCTAGTAGATACCCTACTGCCGCAACGGTTATGAAACCTCATCGGGACCCCTTTACACTGGCGTAGCCGATAAGGAATACACTCGCAGCGATAACTCCGCCGAATAATGGCAAGTGATCCGGACCGCATACCCTCACGTCGCAGCTAAATACACTCGTATCGAACCAGTGTAAGAAACCCCGAACCAGTAGAAACACTACTAAGGCCACTAACCAAGCCAATTTATCGTACTTAGTCATTAGTCACCTCGAACCAGTCGCAGTCCTCAAAAGTTAATGCCCAGGGACGGTCCGGTAATGCTTGAACCGTCGCAAGAATGTCTAGCCACCTGTTGATGATTACCTCGGCGGCCTCGACACTCTCGGCCTCAACCGTTAGGCCGGTAGTGAATTGGTAATGATACTTAGTCATCGTGGATCACCTACCCAAGTGACACGGGCCGCAATAGCGTGCTCGTAATCACCATAGTTAGAGATAGCAAATTGCTCAACGGTAGTCTCGCTATCTACTTCATCGGTATTTAGCGTAAAGGTTAATGTCACCTGAACCTCAACCTGGCGAAACTTACGGACTACATAGTAGTCATCGTGCGCACTCTCGTCCTCATCGGTAATCGGATCAACTTCTCGGACATAACCCCAACCGTCCTCGAAACTGTCGAACTCCTTACCACCGAAAAGGACATTACCGGCCCAGTCCTGAACTATCCACCTATCCATTAGTCACCTCGTCAGTCTCAGGCACTACGCTAATAATCCAGTCGTCGATGTCGTCCAAGTGATCCGGCAGACATAGAAAAGCGTGATAGGCGGCCTCATCGGTAGTATCTGCCATTACCTCAAGCCGAATACTTAGCACAACTTCACGCCACATTACTCCGTCCGTGTCTCGCATAACTAGCTCCTCACCGGCATTAGCAGGTACTTAGTCGCACCGTCTTTAGATACGAATAACACGGGACGGGACTGGTCATTAGCCTGAACCTGAACGAACTGGTCCATACCAGCCAACTTAGTCAGCGTAGCGAGATACTTAGGGTTAAAGGCTATCGAACCGTCGAACCCCGTGAAACTCGCAGGCCATAAGTGAGACAGGTCGGGATACTTACTAGCGCCGCCCTGGTCCTGGCGATACAACGCAACGCTCGAACCACCGGCAGTAATTGTAATCGTAGTGTCGGACACCTCGATTACAACCTCACCACGATACTTAGCACCTATGGCCTTAATCGCACCGTCAAGGTCCTTAGTGTTAATCTCGAAGCGGCCCAGCTCACTCCCCTCGGCAGTCTCTCGGACTACCTCAGCGATACGGAAGCCGTCAGTCGCATAGGCCTTAATCGAACCCTCAACACCTGGCTCGAATACGACACGCTGCAACAAATTACTGGCCTTATCCTTACTGGCACATTGGCCTACGGTAGCTAGGTCCCGTAGGACCTGACTACTCAAAATTACTTTAATCATTTACTACTCCTTTATTAGTTAGGTCCCAGTCACGGGACATTTAGATACTACTTACTCGACACTCTCGTGTCAAGAACTCCATACAACTCACTGGCGGCCTCGATTAGCTCGGCAGGTAGGTCCATACTATCTAGCGGCACTCCACCGATAAAGCCGCCGCAGGCCTCGATAAGGTCCCAGCCGTCATAGTCGCAGTTATCGCAACCGCACTCGTGGAGAACCTTACGCTCCAGGCTAAAGTAATACACCTCACCATTGGCCCATTGGGAATACGTATCTACCTCGGACCGCAGGACCTCGGTAGCTCGCTCCTTATCGGTAGGATAGAAACCGTTAAACTCCAGTGTCTCACCTAGCGCATAAATAAAACCTACCTGACCGCTATCCCAGGGATCACTGAACGGACGGGTCGAATACTTAACGCCACTGTGCTCGAACTTAAACACCGGCAGCATTACACCGTCAAAAGAAAACTCGTGCCACCACTCCAAAAAGTCTTTAGGACCGTCAAACTCATTTTCATCAGGTGAATTGTAGCCTCGGTCCCAGGTGATAAAGGTCCCCAAGTTATCCCAGACTCTCGGACTGTCGTACATAGAACCTATCTCATCGAACTCGACACGAAGCCGATAGTCCCCTACGATTACTTCATTACTCATTTACTACTCCTTTAGTTATACCGGCAGTCAAACCGGACTAGAACCATTGAAGCACCATCAGCTCCAAGTGTCAAGTTTATTTTTTAGGAAACCTGAGAAACCTGAGAGACACCAAACTACACCTACTTATTAGCGGCAGTGTCGAACGCTCGAACTCGAACGGACTGGCGGCAGTGTCGAACGGATCACCAGCTCGAACCTGGCAGCGAACTCGACACGCTCGAACTTATGCTACACTCGAACTTACCGGATCGGGTCGGCCTAGTCAGCCGGTAATGAGCGACCAGGACGCTACTCCCCTGAGCACGCTCCCCGATTCGGCCCCCCGATACACTAGCGGAGTCCCCGATACACTAGCGGAGTTGGTCCGAAAACCCTTACGCCCCTTGGCTTTTAGCCGAGTGAAGCGACTAAGTTTCCAATGGCTTTTACTAAGTCTTTCGGCACCTTTGGTATAGCCACCATGACTGTCGTGTGGTCCCTGCCTACATAGTCACCTATGGCAGGATAAGACCATTTACCATGCTCACGCAGACACGCCCAGAATAGGTGGCGTGGCTTGATTAGATTAGCGGAGCGACGGTCACCCATTACCTCTTCGGGAGTGACGCTAAACAGCTCACAGATTTCACTCAGATACGCTGACGGATCGAAGCCTGGCTCGATACTTAGCCATTCGCTGACGAGCCTCTGAACGTGCTGCCGTTCGACACCCACAGATGTCGTTGCCCACTTCGTCCTCTTCGATAGGCGTGTTGGTTCGCTTGTGCCAGTCGTATCCCTTGCGTGTCCCATGTTGCACTTCCTCTTGTCGGCTCGCTGGCTTGTATCCCAGTAGCGACGCCGTTATCCGTAGTTCGTCGTAAGTCTGACCGCCCCATACACCATAGGCTTCTCGGTGCTCCAACGCCCAAGTCAGGCAGTCGTGCTTAATGGGACAGAAAGCGCATAGTTCCTTAGCCTGCTCTACCTTTAAGGGTCGCTCGTCGAAGAACAGCTCGGTCAATCCTATGCACTTGGCCCTGTCCCAATCGGTCACACAACAAGCATACTATCTTGTGGATAACTTGTCAATAGCCTGTTGTTTATCCAGTTCTTTACGGTACTTTCTACGTTGCTGGTAGGTCTTGCCACCCCAGATACCCTGCCTAATGTGGTTATCGAGGGCATAGTCCAAGCAGTTCTGCTGGACTGGGCACTTGCCACACAATTCGTTGATCCGAGGCCAGTTGGCGTGAGCCTGGGCTACGTTATCCAAAGGACCGACTATAAAGAACGTCGAAAGTGGCTCACCCTTGCAGCGAGCTTCTTCTTTCCAACTCATTTCCCACCAGCCCAGTTAATCTCAGGCATAGGTTCAACAACGTCGAGGTAGTCCAGCACCTTGATTACGTCGCAGGGGTAGGGCTTGTCGCACTCTAGGCACTCGTACTCGCCCCGAAGGGTTCTTTCGTCCCAGCGTGGTCGGTGCTTCTCTCGTAGTGCTTTGCGCTCGGCGTTGGTCATAGTTTCTCCTTTGGGTAAGGCAAACTTGACAACAACAAATTACGCATAGCCCATTTTTTCTCGGTTTTACTTCCTAGCAAATAAAGATAACGGTATTTGCCTTCTCTCTTGACTGGCGACCACCCTCGTTTTTTAGCTTCCGACAACGTGATGTTTTTACCGTTTTGGCGAGGGTGTCGTAATCTTCCTGATTGGTCAAGATAAAAGGTCGCCTTGCCACTTCTTCCTGTGTAGAGAGCGTTTGTGGCTTGATAGATAATTCCTAGATGCCCTTCGGTGGCGTCTGCAAATGAAAGTACTGCCTTGTATTGAGGTTTGTCAATTTTTAGAAGTCGAAGCGCACGAACAATAAAGAACGACTCCGAGTTTTTGGCTACTTCGTCAAGTAGAACTAGCCGGTGAAGTTCAGTCACAGACCTCTTGTGTTCTGCGCCGAACACGCTAGCGCACACGTTTTCGGAAGATGGAGTGGCGAACGCACAAACTCCTACCAACATGTCATTGTCATACAATCCGTAGCACATTGGGCCGTTATGAATGCCGTGAGAGTAGTGATGTTTTTTTACAAACTCTTTGCCGACAGTTGAAGAAACTTTATTGACTCGCATTTCTTTGCGCTCGGCGTGGGTCATTAGTTCTTCCTTAGTGCCATTACAGCCAACGCCCAGATGACCAGGATAATAATTATCGGGTTCATTAGTCGCAACTGTTCCAACGCTTAACATCAACTTTCCAGAAGTCTCCTTCAAGTTTGCGGATAGAGCAACTTGTGTTGTAGCCCATCGGTGGGTATTCGTTCAGGACTCGCTCTGCCCAATACTCTGCTTCGTACAGGGTAGGGAACGTGGCCTCTCGTGCGCTTGTTCGTACATCAACGTAATCTGTCATTACTTGCTCCTTTTCAGATGACGCTCACGCAGCGAGACACCGTAGTAGTAGCGGAACGCATGCCGCACGTTGATGTTCACTTGCTGGTTCAGTCTTACCTTGACTGCCAGCTTAATTGCCTTATACAGACACTTAATGGTTCTCATTATTCTCCCTTTACTTTCTTGGTCTTGAACAGACCTACCCACTCTGGGTGATTGCTCATCAACAGTCGAGCATAGTACGCCCGATAGTTGTTATTCAACTTCAGGTCGCTGTTCGGATCATTGGTTTGCAGGTAGTAATCCCACCGCAGCACTTCAAACAACATGCCGATACCGATACGCCGACGACCACGCTCCCACATCTGTAGGGCTAGTCGTTCGAGCGCACGGTATACGGCTGGATTACTTTCGTGGAACTCCGTAAAGCTTTGTTGCAGGCTTTTCTTTGCCATTTTCATTCTCCTTTTTCCGAGCCACTAGGAACTCTTCAATCAAGGTAGCAAGTTTCTTACCGGCTGTCAAGTATTGAAGTTGCTCAGGAGAATTATCTTTCTCCCTCTCAGCCGCCGAGATACATGCTTCTACAGCGGTCTTGAGAGAGATGAGGTCGAGGTCCGGCATTAGGCTTTGGTAAAGGTGGTGGTGCCCCAGAGAACCGACGCCGCTACTTCGCTGGCGACGATCTCAATTGCTGAACCCTTGGTGCCGTCCTTGCGCTCAAAGGAGTTCTGACGGAGCTGACCGAACACGATTACTCGCTCGCCCTTCTTGAAGGAACTAGCGGCGTTCTCAGCCAACTTACCCCAGGCAGTGCAGTCAAAGTACGACACGAACTTCTGGTCGTTCACCTCACGGTTTACTGCTACTGCAAACGTCACCTTAGACTTGCCATCGCTTAGGAATGACAACTCAAGGTCGTGGACAATGTTACCAACAATGGTAACGGTGGTATCTACGCTCATTTTGAGCCTTTCTCTTACGAGTGGGCTAACGACTGGATTAGCTCCGCCCACTGCGCTAAAGACATTACCACATAAGCTTGGTCTACGGGTTTCCTGCGTCGCTTGATAATCGCAGCACCGAACCGAGCCTTAGCGTGGACGGCCTCGATGATGGCTTCGTCTAGGAACTGGGCCAGGTTAATGCTGGCGTGATCTTTGCACTCTAATGCAAAATTAGGCACCCCAATGATGTCGCCCTTGTCTTGGGTGTGGCCAGCACCGTAGCGTCGGTCAGCCATAGGAAAACCGTTCTCGGAGAGCCAGTCAGCGACTGCTCGCTCCCACGCTGAACCCTTGATTTTCTGCGGATTTGTCATGCTTAAAGCATAACAGAGGCTACTTCTTCTTACCGACCTTGAGCAGTAAGTAGGCAGCGGCACCGAAGATGACCAACGGTGGGATAAATAACAAGACCAAAATCATTGGCAAGCCTCGCAGTATTCAGGGTTTTCTAGTGAGCATGCGAGCACTTCCTCTGGGGTGAGGGTGACGCCGTTAGTGAAGTCTATGTCGTCCATGGGAACTCTATTCTACCTCAACGTCGCCCTGGTTCTCCGAACGTAAGGCGGCCTTAAGGTCTAGGTGGGCAGGCTTGGGCACTGCTTCGGCTCTACGCCTCTCTAGTTCGCTGAAATCAAATGACGCTACCCTACGCTGGGCGGCTTCTTCTAACGCCTTAGAAGCCTTCTCAGCCTTGGCTACGAGGGTCTGAAAGTGCTTGCGGAGCTTGGCTGGGTTGAGTACGTTCATACTCCAGAAGTCGTCCTTGATAGCCCAGTCAATGACCTTCTCAATTAGGGCAGGTTCGTGCCCCTCGCTGAGCAGGCTGTCCATCTCACCGATCATGGCGTCGGTCAGGTGAAAGGGTATCCAGCCGTTGTTAATAATGGCTTGGTTCAGCAGGTCGCAGAGTCGCTCGGCTTCATCAGAGTTATCGGTCTGAGTCTCAGCCTTAATCTCTTTGACCACCATGCGTACTTCTTCTACGGTGGTTAGCCCTTTGTCCACCATGCGGCATAGAACCTTGTAGTAATCAACGCCCATTCTTCTGGTCTTGCTCTACGAGCCGTGCCATAATCCATTCCACGCAGGGTACAGCAACGGCATTACCCATCTGCTTGTATCGGTGGGTATCGGCTTGGCCCTCTGTCCAGTTGTCCGGAAAGCCCTGAAGCCTCTCGCACTCAACTGGGGTAAGGCGTCGGACTACTGCCCCCTCATTCATCAATGGCATGTTGCCCCCCCCCCCGTGCCCATTCGTGCTTGAAGCGTGTTGATTTTCTCATCTTGAATCCTTATGTCGTCTACCCGATTACCATAAAAAATAATGACGGTCGCTCTGCTGTCGCCGGTGTTGTCAAAGAC
>Ga0208380_1000031_pt1 | contig 44316 bp, 62 predicted proteins | sample CryBogCBE27Jun07_FD_184570 | JGI IMG/M metagenome (GOLD analysis project Ga0208380, IMG submission 184570) | Freshwater microbial communities from Crystal Bog, Wisconsin, USA - CBE27Jun07 (SPAdes) | ecosystem: Environmental > Aquatic > Freshwater > Lake | place: Crystal Bog, Wisconsin, USA... | reverse complement strand
AACTTTCAAAACAAACAACACGGTGGTTGCATGTTCTTCTTGTTTGGCATAGAAGTCAGGACGCTCAAGGTCTAGCTCAGTACCGTCGATCTTTTTAGAGACCTGGGGCACGCTACAAAGCAACCGATACCCAGAGGGTGTTGGGAGCAATGTTGCTTTTTCCTCGTCTTTCTCTGGTGGTTTTGTAATTTGTTCAATCACTTCAACCGTTGGTTTGAGCTTTAAACGCTCTGGAAGTATGAGATCACTCATCTGATTTTTCTACCTTTTCTTGCAGGTCAAGTAAGAGACCCTCTGCGATGGCTAGACCCGAAATCACCCCACAGAGTTTTTGATATTGGTCAAAATTTTGGCACTGACCTGTTGCTAGATCGTCAGCGTAATCGTTCATTTGTTTGCGTATTTGGTGGCGCAGCGCTCCTGCGAAGTCTTGAATCATTTAGTCGGTTTCTCCTTGGGTTGGTTGTTTTGTTTCTCAAGTGTGCCTGCGTGTTTGATCAAGTCTGCACCACGGTCTCTGCGTTGCTCACGGATTTGCTCCATCTTATGCTGGTTATCCGCCGCAAGCTGTGCATTGCTGTTGTGTACCTGTGCGGCTTTAGCCATCGTGTCCGCATCAAGTCGTCTGTTGTCAATATGGATACGTCCGGCTTTCTCCATCGTGGTTGCCTCAAGTTTGCGACCCTCCAGGACTTGTCTAGCCTGCATTTCCTGCGCTTTGAGCTGTAGAGTTGCCTGTGCTTGTTGCGCTTTAGATTGAGCCTCTTGTGCTTTGATTTGCACCTCTTGCTGACGAATCTGCAACTCTTGTTGTTGCATCTGGATGAGTGGGTCTTGGGCTTGTTGCTGCGCGTGTTGTTGAGCAGCTTGCTGTTGGTTTTGTTGCAGAACCTGAGACGCGGCTTGCGCCATCATGCTAGAGAGCTGTAACTCAACTTGGGGCGCCATCTTGTCATCTTGCTCTGGAATCGGTAGACCCAGGCGCTGTTCAATCTGTTGTCTGTAATGGAAGCCCACGTGCTCTGCAATGTGCGCCATCATTGCCGCTTGAATCTTAGGTGCGTTGGGGTTTTGTCCAATGAGTTGCATTACGATTGGGTCTTGCATCATGGACGTATGCACCTGAATGTGCGACTGGTGATCTTGGTAAAAGAACGCCTTGACGGGTTCTGATTTGAGAATAGACTGGTTCTCTGTGACGGGGTCTTTTGGTTTTTGATCCTCTGGTAGTGGCACCAGCTTGTCCGCGCCTTTGATACCCATCACCTCTAGCATGCGCCTGTGAAGCTCTGGCATATCGTAAATATCTGGTGCCATCTGCGCCATTTGAATCACGGCTTGGTACTGCACCACACGCTGAGACATGGTCGCCGCATTCGGATCGCTGACGGGAATAATGTCTACATTGTCGTAATCGTCTTGTTTAGCTGTTTTGGATCCGTACTCAGGCTCGTACTCGTAGTCAACGGGCGTGTCTTCTTTAATGAGCTTGGCAAGGAGTTTTAGCTCTTGCTTGAACGCGTAGTGCATACGCGCTTGCACCGCCGTCATGACTTTTAACTGGCGCTCAATCAGCGCAAGTGTTGTACCCACAGGTGCTTGGCTGGACATATCGCTGATCTGCATATCAGCGGTTGCGGCAAATCTACGTCCTTCTTCGACGATTTTGTCCAGTAATCCAGCTAAAACTGCACTTGGCTCCTTATATGGGAGTGGCAGTATATTGTCTCTTAACGGACCCGACGCAATATCAACGTCGCGGAATTCTCCTGGTGCAATGGGCGTGTCATCACCTTTAATGCGAAGCCCACGCGATTTAAGTCCTCCGGGGAGGTTAGATAGAGTTCCTGCGTCCACCAGTTGACGCATAATCGAGGTGGCAGACTTTGCAAATCCACCAATAAGATGGAAGAGTCCGAAGCCGTAGGCTCCAAATCCTGGGATGTACTGGTAGTGGACGAAGTGCTGTCGTTTGAGTTTGTTCTCGTCTCCTTCCTTCCAGTTCCTGCGAATTGACAAGACATTGTTGCTCCCTTTGATCAGCGTTACGACATATGGTAACGCAATCCCGGTTTCATTGCCATCTTCGTCTTTATCTTCAAAGCCTTTTAAATCTAGGTCAACGTGAACTTCATAAATGACATAACGATCATCGTTTAAGTCATTGAATCCAGTCTCCATATCCTTGGCTTTCTGGATGTCATCCCTAAGCTGCGTGGCGTCTGGTAGTTCAAAGTCTAGGTAAAAACCCGCCTTTTGTAGCTTTAATATGTCATTTCTAGTCTTGCGCATGACGTGGGTCATACGGTAGCAAGTGTCCATGTCGGTCGTACCGTAGGGCAAAAGCACATCTTCTGCGGGTACAAACATGGATGTTTGGCGTCCAAGTGTGATGTCGTCGTACACTTTTTTGAACGCAGAGCCTGTGGCGGGGAGGCTCCAGAGCATGCGCTCGTGCTCGGGTCTGAACTCAACCATCACCTCGGTCAGCTCATAATTCATGTCATCCTCAACACGGATGGCAGCTTCTTTTTTCTCTGGTGTTTCTTTACCTAAAATTTTAGTACGAACGGGACCTTGGGCGGGAAACATCTCGGTGATCGTTTCACTTTGGAACCTAACTACGGCTTCTGTAATCATGGGGTGGAACACGCCTGACGCTCCGTTCCACGGCTCCGTTCTTTCTTCGTACTGTAGACCCAGTAGCTTGAGTCCCATTACATACGCTTTTTCCCAGTCTTTGCGCGAACCTTTGTCGTTCTCAATTGCAGATGCTAACTCACTCACCATGCTTGCCATGTCGGCTTCAGGCATGTCTTCTGCTAAATTTTTATAAAAATCTTCTGCCTCGGCTTTTTCAATATCAAGCTCCATGTCTCCAGCAGTAATGTGCACCGCCTCTGGGTCTATGACTTCAATCTCAATGGGTTCGTCCGAGTGTTGTGCAGCAATGCCCTGAGTGTCCGAGTAAAGTGCTTTATCAATATTGGTTGCCATATCTGTCCTTAATAGTATGCAGCGCTTTTACGCCTAAATGTTCTTAGCTCATCGCGCTCATCTGAGTCAAGTGCAATAAAGCCGCCTTGTCTAAAGCGCATCAACGCTTGAGACGTTGTATCCACATAGTCGTCGTTGTCCCCGACTGGGAATGACGCAACTTCTTCAATCACCTCTCTAGCCCAGCGTGTGTCTGGTGCCCAGACCATGCCGCTTGCGAACAGATCAGACACGGCGTTTAGACGCACCATCTTGTCGTTGCCTCTGCTCGGATTTGTTTCTTGCACAGGTATGCCCATCGCACGTAACTCTTGAATCAGTGGAGCACCTGCGGCTTTTTTCTCCACAATAAACGCATCTGGCTCCCATTCTTTGTAATGCTTGAGCGCAATTGCCTTGAGTTCTGGAAACGCCATTCTATCCTTGAACGCATCCAGTAAGATGACTTGCGGCTTCATGTTTTCTTCTTCGTTGTAGAAAACGCCCCACGTTGTGCACGCTGAATAGTCAGAATTGTTCTTGGTCTCAAACGCCGTATCCCAAGACTGAATCACATATTCACAAGGAGGTGGGTTGTCCTGAGTCCAAACGCGCCATGCTTTTCGCGCAATAACCGCAGAGGTGTCGCTCGTTGGCTGCTGCATGTACTGTGCGTTCCAATACCTCGGATCAATAGATGCTTTTGCAGATTTCAGCGCCTCAAGCGGCCACTGCTCAGGCCATAGCGACTTCTCATTCTCCGTGCCCTCGTGCAGTATTGCAGGCAGCTCCACAATCTCCCATCTGGGGGAGTCCGGGTTTCTCGTTTGGTAGTCAATCAGGCGCCCCGTCAGGTCCAGCAGTCCCCAACGCGTCATAATCACAATGATCGCCCCGCCCGGCATCAAACGCTGGAGCGGTCCTGTCTGCATCCACGACCACGCATTATCAAAAGCCAGTCTTGAATTCGCTTTGACATCTTGCTCTGAGTGGGGGTCGTCGATAACGAACAAATCCGCGCCACGTCCTGCAAGTGCACCACCGACACCCGCTGCATAATACTGTCCACCTCTTGAAGTAGACCACTTGCCTGCGGCTTTTTGGTCGTCTGAGACCTCGGTGTTGGGAAATAGCTCATGGAACTCCTCCGAATTGATCAAGTTTCGCACCCTGCGTCCAAAATCCTCAGACAAACCCGCGGTGTGGGTGCCCATGATGATCTTTTTCTCAGGGAATTTGCCTAAAAAGTAAGCAGGAAACAAGTAAGAGCTGAACTCAGACTTACCCATACGGGGCGCGATGTTGATAATCACCCGTTTTTTCTCACCACTTAGCACCGCTTCAAATATAGATGCCAGTTTCCTGTGGTGGGGACCCACTTTAAAGCCCGGATAGACCCGTTTGGCAAACTCAAGGACGCTGTTTTGGGCGGTGGCTACTTTAAATCTTTGCTCTCTGACCTCGAGCATCTCCATCAGTTCAATCTTTTCCGCCGTACTCATACGGGGAAGGGCGGTCTGCAGCGCCTGGATTTCTTGGGGACTAAGCGTTAGGTCGTTGAGTTTCAAGAACATCCCCCACATCCGTAACGTCTACCACACCCATGAACCGATTGAGCTTTTCTTTAATCTTGGAGTCGATCTCTGCGTCTGACATCTCGGTTTTCTTGACCTCGATCTTGTCTGTAAAGAGTCCGACCTCTGTGACCTTGCCCAGTAGTGCAAGCGCTTTGAGGCGTATGCTGGCACTTGGGTTCTCACATTCTTCCAAAATTTTAGCTACCGTGTAGCCTCTCAGTTCTTTGGCTCGCTCTACAAACTCCCAGTCGTAAGCGGTCAGCATGGTGACCAAATGGCGTACGGCTTGTGGCGTTTTAATTTCAGCAAGCGATGTATGTGTGATTTCGTCAGGTGTGGCGGATACGAGATTGGCAAAAGCCTTGCGTGCGTGCTGGGTGTCCAGCTCGTCTGCCTTCTTATCCGTGTCAACGGCTCCCAGTTGCTGGAGCCAGTCGAGGGTATTTACTTTAGCGTCCACAGTCTGGGACGGGGTACTTTTTTCAAGCGACACGAATCCATGTGAGTTGTCACTCACTTCTGGTTCAAAATCAATAAGGTGTTCTAACATTCGCGTAGGTCCTTGTAACCTCGGGTGGATATAGTATATACTACATTCTGTCAAGTGCGCAAGTTGTGCATTTGCTCTCTCCTAGAGGTTGGCTCCTCTTTTATATCCCCCAACGTTGCACTAATCAACTTGGGGGGTTTTTTTATATTGTATTGTCAAACGTTAGACAATAGGTGTTTGGATTTTTTATAATATTACTATGGTATTACAGGAATAGTGGGAGCGGGTGAGGAACAGTGTTCATGGTCGGAGGGTCACTATGGTCTAAAAGAGGGGGATGGGGGTAGTGTGGGGTCAAAAGTAGTCAAAAAATGGGTCAAACTGACCCTAAAGTACCCAGTTCGAGGCGATCAAATACCCCCTTGTTCTACAATGGAATTGTCAATAGGTGAGAGCCGTTGACATTCATTAACTTTTAGGAGAAAGCATTATGACAATTCAAAACAAACAACAAGCCTTTACAACACTCAACACGTTTGCTACTGCACGTGTCCAACTCATCAAGGGTATGCGAGACGCAGGATACGCAACAGTCGAGGAGTGCAGACCCATTGTGATCGAGTGGGCATGCTCTAAGACTAAGTGCAAATTCAACGTGAGCGAATCAACAGGCAAGGTAATGCTAGATAGCAAACACAAACAGTATGAGAAAACCAAGACTGTTGTACGTGACATCATGCTCATGCTACAAGGCACTACCAGGCATGCCGAGACTAAGGCAAATACATCAGATCGCACCGAGGAGATCAAGGTCAGTAAGACTAAGGTCAAAGCCTTTGTGCAACTCTACCAAGGTCTGAGCATTGATGAGATCAAAGCGTATCATGCTGAGGCACTCGCACAGATCAAAGCGATGACTAAGTAATTTTCGGGTCAGTCTGACCCGTTTTTATTTCGAGCGCAAAGATGCGAGGTCTCTGCGCTGTTCCATTCCTTGTCTAACCTTTTTAATTGGAGATCACTATGACTAAAACAGAATTCATGTCCGAGTGTGCCGAGCGCACCATTGACCCTCAACTTGCCCTTGAAAATGACGAGCTTTGCGAAGCTCTTAAAGATCGAGACGATGCCGAGGTAATCCGTATTCTTAACGAGGAGTTTTAATCATGCAAGTACACTTTGAACACACAGACACATTTGCAGGCGAATCCAACTACTCATGGGTGCGTAGGCATACGCAAGCCCTACCTGATAACGTATCCGATCTTAGTCTTGTCCGTAGGGCTAAGGCTTGGGCAGGTCTATCGGGCATCAAAGCGAGAGTAGAAAAGTTTGGTGACATGATCGCCATTTACCCGAGCGGTATCGCTCACGTAGTATTTGTAACCTTTGGAGAGTAACCATGAAAGCAATAGTCAAACGACACAGACGAGGCACGTACCACGTGCTATTCAAAACACCCTCACACCCCATTGGGGTTGTAGGTTTCAAGGTAATCGGAGCGGACAAACAATGGCAACTATTCAACCACTTAGACACCGAGCTTAATTGCTGGACATCCAAGAAAAGCATGGTCGAATACCTAGAGGGTAAGACCGAAGCACAACTACTAGAACTCAACAACAGGAGCTAACATGAAACCAACCATCACCTACCACGGCACAATCACCATCGGCTCAACGCACTACCACGTGCAACACTACAAGCCCTCACCCAACAAGCAACACATGGTCTACGTGTTTAAGAAACACAACCTCATGGAACGTGGCTTAGTGTTCGAGACCGAGTCAGACTACCAAGCATGGTATACCCAAGCACCAAAGCAACTCGATCTTTTCGGGTCAGACTGACCCGTTTTTTGTTGCTTAGTCTTAAAGTTGCTTAATCACACTCAAAAATTAGCTATCCATGATTAAGCAACCAGACTTAACTTCCGACAGTCGCCAAGCCCCGTAGTTATTGCGTGTCCTTAAAAACTGTCTTACTTACTTATCTATTTAAATATATATTTATATATAGGAGAGTATTTATATATGTGTTCATTCTTTATTTGGTTCGGACATTCTTTGTTTTACTTTGGCTTTAGTGTTCTTTTAAAACGATATATATGTCGGACAGAAGTGGCACAAACGCAGTATTCAAGGGGCTTCCCAACTGTCCAAAGTTGTGGCACAATGAGTAGTCTTAGACACCACCAAAGACTAATAACCTAAAAAGGATTTTAATCATGACAAAAACTTACATGCAAATGAAACCGCAAGAGTTGCACAACAGACTAAGCAAACGCATAGCACAACCTGATGCACTCGAACAAAAGAAAGCAGAGATACTCAAAGCAAAGAAAGCGCAGAGGTCAGACAAGATGCTAAGACTACAACACAGAAAGTTATGGTCACGGCTCATCTCACCACTCAAGTACGAACTCTCCAACGCCAAGGTCGGGGCAAAGCATGACGGCAAACACAAACCCGAGCGAGATGTTGCGTTTAGTGCGTACATCAAACTGATGGAGAAACTGTTGATTAAATTTGAGGCACTCCAGTTGCTTAGAGATGAGGAGACAGATAAGCCGATGACCCCGTCTACCATAGCCAAAGATGCAGACATCCCCAACAACGGAGATCATTGGACGGATTGGATACCCACATCCAAGCGCACAGAGATAGCCATGCTATTCGAGGCGATACCCCACGCACCAAAGACTAAGCGCAAAGTACCGTTCCAAAGAACCAAGCGACCCAATACCAAACAGAAACAAACTCTGCTTGTCCGTACCCAAAAGGAACTGGGCAACGCTGAGACCGAGCAACTGATCGAGCCTACCGAGGAGCGAGCCAGTCGCATAGCGCAGATGAAGCAAGCAATCACGATCATCGAGCAGCTAAAGCCAAGCGATGCCGTGCCACACACGTGGCATGGGCTAGAAGATTTCGGGTCAGACTGACCCGTTTTTGTAAAACACTAACCACAAAGGAGAAAGCAAATGAGTGAACAAACTGTTTTGAAATATCAAATCCAAGAAACGAGCAATGGGTTCATGGCGCTCGATGTGCCAAACGATACCTACTTGGAGGATGAGAACGGTGACAACTGTTTCGACACAATCAAGGAAGCAAAAGCATTGATCATTAAAACACTAAAAGGAGAAAGCAAATGACTAAGCAACTTGTTACAACACAATGGGTCTTTTTATTACAGGAGGTGCTGCGCAGATCACGCCCTTGGTATCATAGGGAGTACTACAAACACCGTGTACATCCTGCGATCTGGGATGCGTTCGAGTTAGCCCGTCCCAAAGACTGGCATCAACTGGTGCTAGAGCATCCTTACAAGTCCGACACCGACCCTGGTCGCATCGCTTACACACAAGATGACCGAGCAGGTGAGGCAGATCGTCAGACTGTTACAACCATTGGCAAGTATCTGCGCAGACATTTCCCTGACTTGTCCGACCATGAGATACGTGACATCCAAGCATTACATGTGGCAAACGGCATCAAGATCGTACGCACAACCGCCGAGATGATCTACCACTTGCAACGTGGTCCAAGGTCTTGCATGGTCAACAGTTCTTTTGCTACGCATCCCTACGAATGTTATGACCCACGTTACGGTTGGGCTATGGCAGTACGTGAGGACGGCAACGACACAGTCGGTCGTGCGCTAGTCAACGATAGCGACCCTGAGAACAAGATATTCGTTCGCTCATACCGCAAGAACAATGACGGCTACTCGCATAGCGATGAGCAGTTAGAGGCGTGGCTCAAGTCTCAGGGGTATACAAAAGCGAACGACTGGGAGGGTCTCAAACTCAAAGCTATCGAGCATCGCAACGGTGACTGGGTCGCACCGTATCTTGACGGCAACGTAAAGCAGGCAACGCTCAAGTCTGTATCAGGCGAACGGTACTTCCTCATTGACTCTGACGGCGAGTATGAGATGGACAACACGGCAGGCGTAACACGTGAGGCACATGAGAACACATGCGAGGATTGCGGTGACGGTTACGATGACGGTGACGGTTACTGGGTCGGCATACATGAAGACCGAGGCGTGTGTGAGACTTGCATAAACAACTACATCTATGCGTACTCACGCAGAGGTAACCAGTACCACATACCCGAGGACAATGTCGTTGCCGTTCAAGGTGACTACTACGATACAGACTACCTCGATGACAATGAGATCGTGTGTGACAGAGACGGTGACTACCACAGACGTGAGGACGTGATCTTTATTGAGAGCGATGGTGAGTACTACCAGTCTGACGATTACCGCATCTGCTACGCTGAGGATAGCAATGAGTATGAGCTTAGAGAAGACTGCTGGCAATGCGAGGAGTCATTCAACTGGTACACAAACGACTGCACCGACTCTGTCGAGATAGACGGCAACATTTACCACACAGACCATGCGCCTGAACAAACAACCAAGGAAGAAACAAATGAATAAGAAATCTACACTATACAAAACACTCAAGTACGCACTTAGTCTTAAGCGACCACACAAGTCAATCACCAACATTGACTTCACCAATTGGATAGCAACCACATGCCCACGTGAGGTATGGGACAAGTCCTTTATTGATGCGTGTGGCAATTTGCATGTGGATTACCGCACCGAGTCAAGACACCGCACACTATTCGTATCTCATGTAGATACTGTGCACAAGGTCGAGGGTAAGAACAATATCACCATGACTGCAACCAAATGGTCTGCGTGTGGTGCGCCCCTCGGTGCCGATGACGGTGCGGGTATTGCCTTGCTTATGCACATGATGCACGAGGGTGTGAATGGCTACTATATCTTTACGCAAGGTGAGGAAGTAGGTGGCATCGGTGCTAAGTATGTGGCTAAGAACTATCCCGAGCTACTCGCTGAGTTTGACCGTGCGGTTGCGTTCGATAGGCGTGGCATTGACTCGGTCATTACACATCAGGGTTGGTCACGGTGTTGTAGCGATGTGTTTGCACAGGACTTATCCGATGCACTCAATGTCAGCATGGCGCTCATGTACTCGCCTGACGATAGCGGTGTGTATACAGATACCGCAGAGTTTGTTGACATCATCCCCGAGTGTACGAATATCAGCGTAGGCTACGACCGTGAGCATAGCGAGTTTGAGTCGCTTGACCTTGTCCACTTCCAAGCCCTTGCTGATCGTGTCATACACATGGACTGGGACTTACTTCCAACCAGTCGTGACCCTAAGATACGTGAGAGCAAGTGGGATCAGTCAGACTACGCATACGGTGGCTATACATACAACTGGGACAAGACTACCGACAACTCATTTAGTTACGGCAAGGACATGATGTCTTACAAAGAGTGCTTCATGGCTGACGTACAAGATGCACTACTCGATGCACAGGTAGGTATGTGTGACTTCTTGCTCGAGCTTATGGCTGAGGCGGTGTACCCAGAGGACGTAGACATGGCGATCAAGATGATCGACCGCAGTCGCATAACGGATGAATGGATAAGCGAGGCACTCGCTCGTGCGTGGGTCGAAGACCCTGACACATTACTGATCGACTTGTTCGACTCGGTGTATGCGTACGTGTAACTTCAGCAATCATGATTTTCGGGTCAGTCTGACCCGTTTTTTAACCAAGGAGAAAGCAAATGATTAAAAGTAAACCGAATGTATCCAAATCCATCGTACTGCACGATAAGGAGATAGACCTGATATGCCAAGCCCTGCGCCTTGCTGTATCAGTAAGCGCTAACTTTGAACAGAACGACCATAAGTATGGGCTGATGCGCAGCCTGCTTGCTAGGTTCGATGACCTGCAAAATATGTATAATGTTAGACACAACGACAAGGAGGAGTAAATGCCATCACTACAAGACGCACTACAAAAAGCCATCAATGAGTGGACAGAACCAGAAGATAAACAAGAGGAGAAGCAAATGTCAAAAAGCGAAATCATATTTAATTACATCAGAGACAACGAGGGATGTGTATCTAAAAATGTCATAGATGCCATGTACAAGCAAGGTATCAAGACAGTCACGACCGAGACCATGATCGGGCAATTCATAAAGGTAGGCATGGTGGTGCGAGACCCTGTGTGCAATGAGTTGTTTGCCAAGACAGATAAGTACACGCCTTTATTAACATTTGCCAAAGCACACGGCACAAAGCTAAACAACGCCAAGAAAAAGAAAATCGTCATAACAACACGCCCACCCGCAGCAGCACCCGAGCCTAAGAATGAAGTGCCTGTTGTACGTTGGAACATCGAGGGGTTACTCAGAGACATATCGCTACAACAAGCCAAGGCTTTGTATGTGGAGTTGCATAAATATTTTGGAGGTACAGTATGAACGATTTTAAATTTTTAATTAGAGCAGGGCTATTTACTTTAGCGATGTTTGTTTTATGTATTGGTGGGTGTATGTACGGCATGCCGATATACGATGTGTATGAGCAAGGTTTGCGAGGCGAGGCCGAGTTGGCGAAAGCCAACTACTCCAAGCAAGTAGCCGTACAAGAGGCGCACGCCAAGATGGAGTCCGCTAAGTTATTAGCAGATGCTGAAGTCATACGTGCCGAGGGTGTAGCAAAGGCAAACAAGATCATAGGTGACTCACTCAACAACAACGAAGCATACCTACGCTATCTGTATATCAACAACCTTGAACATACTCAAAATCAAATTATCTACGTACCCACAGAGGCAAACCTTCCTATATTGGAGAGACGTAAATGAAAAGGAGAAAGCGTAATGAAATTATCTATATGGCTGATGGTAATACTGTGTTGGATAGAACTGCTAGAAGTAAATCGACACTTAGTACTAATCATAAAACTAATGGGTGTTCAGCCATGAGTAGGATGACACCATACGACACAGGCAAAGTCAAGATCGGTATCTACTATGAGCCGAAACACAACCACCACAATCCTGACCAAGACTGGGTACAAAAAGCCGTGCTTGGCATCGAGTCAACAATCACGACTGACACAGTCGTTCTTAGCGTTTTGTTTGCTATCTGCACGTACGCAGTTATGGGTCTTATATCGAGGAGTTACTATGAGTGACGTATTTAAATTCATATTGGTAGCCGTCGTTTGCTCGACTATAACTACGCTTGGCATCTGGTCACTTGCGCCCCATCAAGGCTTTGTGATTTACAGATGCGACTGGTCAGAGATCACGCCTGATATACCAATTCAAGTTAGGGATGAATGTCGCAAGCGTGTATTGCATGGGAGTATCTAATGACTAAAGAAGTAAAGCAAGAAGAAGATGAGCCTAAAGAATGGGTAGGGTTAACTAAAGAAGAGGTAAAAAATGAAGTTGAGTTTTTCTTTCGTCATTCTTATGTTGAAGACCCTGATAGATTATTTTTATTTGCTCAAACAATAGAAGCCAAGCTGAAGGAGCGCAACACATGAATAGAAGACTAGCACCAACACCACAACTTAGATGGATAGATAAAAATTTTTATTCTTACGACTCTAACGACAATCAAAATCGAACCATCACCATTCTTGAGCAGTGGCATCAAAATGAAGTATTGACCGAGACGCATGGTTGGCAACCAGTCGAAGGCGGGGAGTGGAAAGAGGTAAAGAAGGAAAAAAACACATGAATAACAAAGATTTTGAACCAATAAGAATCAGAATAATGCAAGAAGCCTATGAACTCGCTGACCGTGGCGATGCCGAAGGTTATAACTCAGTAAAAGTTATGTGCAACGATGTTCAGAATTTATTGAGGAGAGAATGGGTAGGGTTGACGAATGAAGAAATCTATGAAGTATACGAAGCTACTGAAAAGCTAGTTGGTGAGCATTGGGATGATGGCGGTACAACCATGATGTTCCCTACAACTTTATATCAAGCGTTTGAAGCCAAGCTGAAGGAGCGCAACACATGAACCTACACCCTGACTCAATAGAGAAGTTACTCATCGCTGCAAATGATTTAAAAGATGTAGACGGCAGACACCTTGGCTCGACCATGATGTACAAAGTTTTATCTAATGAATTCCTACGCGAGTATGTGCAGCCAACAGAGGAGTGGATTAACAAGATGCTATACACAAAGGAAAAGAACAATGAATGAAGTACTAAACTACTTGCTCCTCGTTGCCGTGCTCGGTCTCGGTGCTGTGTGGATACTTGCAGTATCTTGCTATGTCATATTTTTATTAGGAGCGTATGATGATTGAAGATCTTGAAGATGCATATAAAGAACTCATGGAGTTCTTGGAAGAAGGAGAGTCCGTTGAAGGCATAGTCTTTGGAGATTATGGCTGGGGCGGATTTGGAGAAAAGGCAGACCACAAGGTTCAAAAGAAAGACCAAGGAAAACTAATGACATTGGCTGAGGCAGAGCCACTGATGCATGGTTGGACTTTCTACGGAGGCTATGGTTCGCCTGAGTGCAACGCAACTTATGTATGGACAAACAAGCGCTGTATATGGGTGACTCAGTACGATGGTTCCACGAATCTTGACTCTATGCCAAGACATCCTATTAACTGTATGCCTGATATGCCCGGGGGTTGAAATGACTAAAGAAGAAATAATGAAATTAGTTGAGAAGACAGAATTATTGGGAATTGTAGACCCCCAATACTATAAAAATGAAATGTGGAAACCCCATGTGTGGTTGTTTGCGGAGGAAATAGAAAATCACATTTTAAAAATATTTATTCAAGAATGTCAAAAGTACCTTAATCACTCTAATGACGACATCAGGAAAACCGCATTTAAATGTATTTTTGACATACAAGCAAGGAGATAAGAATGAGTGAAGAATGGAAAATATTTTGGATTTTTGTTAGCTCAGGATTAGGCTTATATGTTGGCGCATTATTATCTGTTTATTTTGAATTTATAAGAAAGGATAAAGATGACTAAAGATGAAATTCAGACAGCAATATTGAACATTTGTAAAGTGCCAATGCACAGTGGTGACTTTAATATTGTTGCATTCGATTCATTTTGCAACAAACTTATTGAGCTTGGCGCGGAAAAAGAGCGTGAAGAATGTGCAAAGATGTGTGATGAATCTGAATATCCTGATGGAATTGATTTGGCTTATTTAATTCGCGCAAGGGGTAAATAATGATTAAAGATACAGCGGTACAAATACTTTTGGAACACTTTAGTGAGGGTATGGTACGCACTATTGTTGATGCTATTGCTGAAGACGAACGTGAAAAATGTGCTGAATTGATACCTCCTCAATATTTTGAATTTCGTGATCGAATACGAGCAAGGGGACAAGAATAATGGATCATTCACAGTTTTATATGACACCAGAGGCTTATGAAATTTTGGCGTTGAGACGAAGAATTGAGGAAATGGAAAGGGAACTGCGAAAGTTAAAGGGAATAGAAGAGCCTGAGCAAAAACCACAAACATTTATGGAGACTGTTAGGCCCGGGGTTGAAAAGATTTTTGATGAAATATATAAGGGGCAAGAATGAAATTTAAAAAAAGACCTGTGGTAGTAGAAGCTACGCAATGGTTTAAAGACGGCGACCATGATCGTGTCAAAAAATTTTTTAATCACGACCCAGAAAAACATGGATGGGGTTGGATTGAAACACTTGAAGGTGGGCATATAGTCACCCCTGGCGATTGGATTATCACTGGTGTTAAGGATGAGCACTATCCATGCAAGCCTGAAATTTTTGAAATGACATATGAAAGGGTAGAAGAATGAAAACCAAAGACGAAATTAAAGAAGAAATTATTGAGCTATATGGGGCTACACAAGCCTTAAACGAAGTAATATACGGATCTTTTGGTACAGGTTTTAGTGCCACGTTTTTGGCAAAGCACAACACTCAAATTAACAACGTGCTTAGGAGAGTTGTAGCAAAGGAAGACCCGGGAGTAAGTTTAACAAACGTATCACACACAAGGAGAAAGCAATGAGCGTATTAATTCACACGGATGTTTTGCCTGCAAGTTTATGTAACGAGTTGTACGAAGACACACTAAAGACTTTAAAAGAACCTAAAGATCAATGGTGTAGCAACTTTATGTGGGCGCAGGGCATCGTCAAAGCTAGTCATTCAGTATTGGTGCGCTCATATCCTGAAAACATAAAGCAGTTAATATTAAACAACCTTATAAGAAAGGGGTTTATCAGTCATAGTAAGTACTGTGTTATGAACTATGCGTGGACAAGACTCAGCTACATTCCTTGGCACAATGACGATGGATATGCGGATGCTATCACTATTTATTTAAACCCCGTGTGGGATAAAGACTGGGGTGGATATTTTTTGTACTTAGCAGATGAGCCTGGGTATGTTAAAGGGTACATACCAACATTTAATACTGCGGTGTTTAACAAGGCAAATGCGCCCCATTGCACCACGCCTGTATCTTTAGATGCACCAGTGGTAAGAGCAACTGTTCAAATATTTCCAATTAAACAATGAGTACTTTTCCCCCCATACCGCATAAAGTTTTAGCGTTATTTAAAGACTTTAAGTTTTTAGAAGGTAACGCACCGATCATGCAAGGACGTATCCCTGACAAGCTGATGCAGGAGATAGGTTCGTTTGTTGACATTTGTAGAAGCATCAAAAGCCAAGAGTTGTTTTACTTATTACGCCAACGTACTACGGTAAGCGATAACTTTTCTCATGTACCAGTCCCGACGGTAGCGTTTGAGAACTCATTTACGCAAGCGTTTCTTATCTATCTTGGTGAGTATGTGCAGTCACAGATTTTTGGTGAGGCACACCGTAGAGAATTTAGAGTTAAGAAATATGACGGACACTTTAACGGGTATGATTTTTGGACATGCTTTTATAACGTAGGGGATTACGTCCCAAGGCATCAACACTTCGCTGTATTTTCAGGAGTCATATACTATACAGATGGCGCAGAGCCAACTGAGTTTCAAAACGGTGTAAAGTATTTAGGCAAAAAAGGAGACATACTTATCTTTCCCTCTGAGTTAGTTCATTGGGTAGATGCAGTATCGCAAGAAAGAGTAACGCTTTCTTTTAATTTGATTTAACTTTAAAGGAGAAAGAAATGAACGACATACTAGAAGTTTTAATGACGCTTGCAGTGCTTTGTATCGCATCAATGTGGATCACTGTGGTGTTTTGTTATGTGCTATTTATACTAGGAGTTCATGATGAATAGCACTATGTATTTAGCTATTATTTTCTTTTGTCGCGGTATTGATTGCGGAATGATTGCCGTTGAAACACCCTACGCAAACCAAGAAGAATGTAAACAGGAGGTTACCAACGTAGAAGACAAAATAAAAGCCGATAAAACCTTGACGGTTGTGGAAGGCAGATGTGCTAAGTTTTACCTAAAAAACACAAACTATGCAAGGAAGTAAGAATGAAACTTAGAACATGGCGCAGGCAGATGACCAGGCGGGACACTGGTTTTGTAAGGTCAGTGGATAGGTTGATGGAATTAATTGCACATCATTCAAATAAGCTTTCAAAATCATTGCAAGAAATCTATCAGAAATCATTACAGGAGAAACAAAATGAGTGACGGAGGAAAAGGTTCAGTCCAAAGACCTGTTAACATGGACGCATTTGCAAGTAACTTTGATAGAATTTTTAGGAGTAAACCAATGGATGATCAAACAAGAGAAATAGATTTACAACTGGGCGATGCACTCGCAGAGCTTAACTTGTATCAGAACGCAATAGAAGAAGCAAAGGTGATTTGTGATGATGTGGATAGCGGACGTTACGGCGATGCGCTAGTGCACGTGCAAAAGTTTTACGCTAAGCTTGAGGCAATACGTCAGTACAGAGCTAAAGCCGTGGACATGGATGGGAGATGTTAATGAAAGCATTTCCAAACGGAATAATTACAAACGGTGATGGTTTGATTATTGGTGGTCAACAAGGTATGGATTTAAGAGACTGGTTTGCAGGAATGGCTATGCTCGGAATGTTGTCTGAACATTCAGGCATTAGATACGATACGGATGAACTTACACAGTTTTCTTATGAAGTAGCGGACGCAATGATGAAAGCAAGGTTACAAAATGACAGCTTGGAGGAAAAGACAAGTGTTCCAAAAGATCAACACCTATGAGGGCAGACCTCTTGGTGTACACACAGGTGAGGTGAATCAAATCTTTCGCCCTGCTTGGTTGTGCACCGTTTGTAAGAAGATATTCTTTAACAAAGAAGAAACCGAAACACACGACCACAAGGACAAGGACGATGCCAAGACCCAAAAGTGAAATCACAGGATACAAAACAACATCGTTTCGTATGACACCAGAACAAAAGGAAATGTTCAAAGCAATAGGAGGAATAGAATGGTTAAGAAATTACTTGAACAGACAAATCAGATCAGAACAAATTCAGCTAGGCATTGCCGCGTACAAGGAGGGTACTAATGATCTCAAACGATAGACAACAAGAACTGTTTCCAAAAGCCGATGACAAACAAGTAGGCGGTAACCACTACAAAGACATGGCGATACAGCCGTGGACAGTAATGGAGAATGTGTTGACCACACAGGAGTTCATAGGATTCTTAAAGGGTAACATCATCAAATACTCTATGCGTGCAGGACGCAAGGGTGCGACAGAAGAGGACGTGAAGAAAGCGTTTCACTACATTGAGAAACTAAACGAGGTACTTTACTAATGGCTATGACTCCCGAGGCTTTAGTTAAAAAGCAAATCAAAGCAATCCTTAAAAACAACAACGCCTACTACGCTATGCCGATCGGTATGGGGATGGGTAACTCAGGCGTGCCAGACTTCTTGGTCTGTCATAAGGGGCGCTTCATTGGCATTGAGGCTAAAGCTAAGGGAGGCAAGCCAACGGCACTACAACTTAAACACTTACAAGATATAAAAGATGCAGGAGGAGAAGCACATGTTATTAACGAAGACAACTTACACACTTTACAGGGGATACTAGATGGCACTAACTGAAGCTGAAAAAGAAATGGAGGCGCGTATCGCAACGCTTTCAAACAAAGAACGCGATCATTTAAAAGAGTGCATACACAGACTCGTCATGTGTTACGGTAAGGATGCGTGCACAGGCATGCTGCTTGTCAAAGGACATTTGATCGGTGACATGGGCGAAGTGATTACGCTTAACTGCAACGAGATGGATGCAGCCGAGATGTTGGACGGACTCAAGAATTACTTTGACCATGTCAATATGAGCGATGCACCACCCAAGGAGATGTTTAATTGAGCGCCCCATACAAGACGATACTGACCCTTGACTTTGAGACAAGGTGGGACAGTAAGGACTACACACTAAGTAAGATGACCACAGAGGAGTACATAAGAGATGCGCGATTCACAGCCTTTGGAGCCTGTATCCACGAATACGGAAGTGATAGACCTACACAATGGTACAGAGGAGACGAACTTCCACGAATACTATCTACGTACGACTGGTCACAGACTGCCGTTCTTGCCCATAACGCCCAGTTTGACATCTCTATCCTTGAGTGGGTCTACGATGTCCACCCCTGTTTCATCTTCGACACCTTATCAATGGCAAGAGCTTTACGAGGCGTGGAAGTTGGAAACTCACTTGCAAAGTTGGCTGAAGACTTTGGACTCCCTGCCAAGGGAATGGCAGTACATTCAACGAATGGACTCGAACGACTTAGTGACATCAATATTGAGCGAGAACTGGCAGAATATTGCAAGCACGATGTATACCTATGTGAGCAAATTTTCGGGCGGTTGGTTCAAGGCTACCCTGCTAAGGAACTCAGACTCATCGACATGACGCTTAAGATGTACACGCGCCCCGTGCTTGTACTAGATCAGCCCATGCTTATCGAAGCACTCTCAGAAGAAAGGATTAAACGTGAGGAACTACTCCAAAGACTTGATATTGACGAATCCGACCTCGCGTCGAATCCTAAGTTTGCTGCCTTACTTACAGCGCTCGGGACGGTTCCCCCAACTAAGGTCAGTAAAACTACCGGGAAAGAAACCCTTGCACTTGCGAAAAATGATGCCCTCTTCCAAGCGCTCCTCAATGGTGAACGTGAGGACATTGCCCTCCTTTGTGAAGCACGCCTTCGGGTTAAATCGACGACAGAGAGGACGCGTGCTCAGAGGTTTCTCGATATATCTCAACGCGGCGCACTACCTGTCCCGTTATCGTATTACGGGGCTAAATCGGGTCGTTGGTCGGCAGCCAAAGGCTCCGCTATCAATATGCAAAACCTCAAACGTGGGTCGTTCTTACGTAAAGCAATTATGGCTCCCGAAGGTTCGCAACTCGTTGTTGGAGATTTATCACAGATTGAGCCACGGGTTCTGGCGTGGTTGGCTGACTATCAAGATATGCTCGACATCTTCAAAGGAGGTGGCGACCCTTATGCGGCGTTCGGAGCGCAGATGTTTAACATACCCGGACTCAGTAAAGAAACACATCCTGACCTACGGCAGTCTGCGAAAAGTGCACTACTCGGGTGTGGTTATGGACTCGGATGGTCGTCGTTCGCGTCGCAGTTACTCACCGGCTTTCTTGGAGCGCCGCCCGTACGGTATGAAAAGAAGTTCGCGAAAGCGCTTGGCGTTACGTCGGATGCGGTCGAGAAGTTTTTTGATTGGGATGAGAACGTTAAGAAGCTAGAGGATATACCGCACACCTGTAGCCTACAAGAGCTTGCCGTGCATGCCGTGGCTGCCAAGAAGATCATTGACATATACCGTGCCACCGCGTATCAAGTCGTATCATTTTGGGAGACCTGTGGTGGGCTGATTGAGACGTCTTTGTATGGCGGTAAAGAGCACAAGTACAAATGTTTGACATTTCGCAAGGGTGAGATAGAATTACCAAACGGCATGAAATTGCTGTACCCCGATCTACGCAGAACTAAAGACGATAAAGGTAGGAGCCAGTATGTATACGGGCCAGACGCTACCAAACTTTACCCCGGTAAAGTAACAAACAATGTCACGCAAGCCCTAGCAAGGATTGTGATGACGGACGGAATGCTACGAGTTAACAAATGTTATCCCGTAGTAGGAACTGTGCACGATGAGTTAATATGCGTTGTGCCAGATGACGAGGTCAATGTAGCCAAGACATGGGTCTTGGAGCAAATGACTATGGAGCCGAGCTATATGTCGGGCATACCTCTGGCAGCAGATGGTGGCGCGCATAGACGTTACGGTGAAGCTAAAAACTAAGGAGAGAGAAATGGAACAAACGCAACCGTTTGAAATAAAAGATCACATCATAATTGAAGGCATTACAGAAAACTATGTCTGGTACCACGGATCACTATTAAGACAGAAGATGTCTTCGTGGAGCACAGAGCTTGAGAGCCTTATTAATGTCATGGAGAACAGACACAAGGAACACATCAAGATGTTACAAGAAGTAATGACAGAAAATTACAACCTAAGAAGGCAAATAAGGGATATGAATGACGCCAACAAAACTACAGATACCTAAAACAATACGAGTCGGTAACAAACGCTATTCAATCGAAGTCGTTGAGACAATGCTTAGGCAACGCATCATGGGGACGATTGACTATGACAAGCAAACGATAAGAGTTGGGCGTAAGAGCAATGTGACAGGACGAGCTTATACCCAAGCGATGATGAGTGAAACCTTTTGGCATGAGTTAACTCACGCTATCCTCAACGACATGGGGGAAGATGCACTCAACAAGAACGAGAAGTTTGTCACAGGGTTTGCCAACAGACTTACCAAAGCAATTCGATCAGCGAGGTTTTAATGCCAACAGTTACATGGTCACACAGTTCCCTCAAAGACTATGAGGGATGCGCAAGGCGGTATCACGAAGTCAAGGTTCTCAAGAACTTTCCGTTTGTAGAGAACGAAGCAACGCGTTACGGTACAGAGTTTCACAAGGCAGCAGAAGATTACATCAAGGACGGTACACCCATACCACCACAGTTCTTGTTTGCTAAAGATATGCTAGACGCTTTGATTGCCAAGCCTGGTCGCAAGTTGTGTGAGCAACAGATGGCGCTGACTGCGGACTTAAAGCCTTGCGGTTGGAGAGACAAAGACACATGGGTACGTGGTATTGCTGACCTGCTTATACTCGACGATGACAACTTAACTGCTTGGGTCGTGGACTATAAGACAGGCAACAACAAGTACCCAGATCGTGAGCAACTCAAGCTCATGTCGATCATGGTGTTTGCTCACCATCCGCATATTCGCAAGATCAATTCAGCATTACTCTTTGTAGTAAAAGACGACATGGTCAAGATCAGTATGACCTATGACCAAGCAGAGGGCGAGTGGTGGCAGTACCGCCAACGCGTTGCCCGTATCGAGCAAGCCCACGCCACAGATGTATGGAACCCCAAGCCATCACCGCTGTGTCCGTGGTGTCCTGTAAAAACGTGTGAACACAACCCCAAACATTAGGAGTAAATCATGGCTAAGTCTAGTCCAGAAAAGTTAGCGTACAACACCAAGTACGAATCAAGTCCGGCTCAAGTTAAGAAACGCGAGGAACGTAACCGAGCAAGAGCGTTAGAGATGAAGGCAGGGAAGGTTAAGAAGGGAGACAACAAGGAAGTCGATCACATCAAGATGCTTGATGCAGGCGGTAAGAATGTAAAGAAGAACTTGCGTGTAGTACCTGAGAAGGTCAATAGAAGTTGGAGAGATGAGCACGGCAAGCAGTACGGTAAGAATAAATAAAAGAGAGAGCAAATGCAAATAGTAGAAGACAAAGCGCTGGTCTTTCGTACGCGAAACCCAGCCAAGTACAGCATCATCCCTAAACATAAGATACTCAGCGAGGACAAAGGCACGTACGAGATTGCTGTGTACTGGGGACTAGACGAAGCCAGAGTTTTAAAGAACCTTGGTGTAAAGAGTGTGCCCTCACCGATTGAGCGCAAATACAATTGGCCTGGTCGTTTCAAACCAATGGCACACCAGATCGAGACGTCTGCTTTTCTTACACTACACAAGCGTGCGTTTGTATTCTCTGAACCGGGTACAGGCAAGACACTATCAGCGCTGTGGGCTGCCGACTATTTGATGAAGCGTGGTGAGGTCAGGCGTTGCTTAATTCTTTGCCCCTTGTCGATCATGCAGTCTGCGTGGCTTAGTGATATGAACAACAGTATCATTCATCGCTCTGCCATTGTTGCGCACCATGCCCAGGCTACCCGAAGAATTGAGATGATTCAACAAGGCTATGAGTTTGTGATTACAAACTACGAGGGCTTGAATCTTATTGCCGAAGAAGTTAATAGCAACGGCAAGTTTGACTTGGTTATTGTGGATGAGGCTAACGCATACAAGTCTGTGACCACCAAAAGATGGAAGTCTTTAAAGTCCATCATCAAACCCAACACACACCTATGGATGATGACAGGCACACCTGCATCGCAGTCACCTGTTGATGCCTACGGTCTTGCCAAGCTCGTTAATCCAACCAACGTACCTATGTTCTTTACAGGATGGAGAGACAAGGTCATGAACAAAGTCACCATGTACAAGTGGGCGCCCAAGGCAGAAGCTAAACAGTTGGTGCACGAAGCACTACAACCTGCGATCAGGTTCACTAAAGACCAATGTCTTGACTTGCCACCTGTACTGACCATGACACGCGAAGTCCCACTCACGCCTCAACAAGCCAAGTACTACAACCTACTCAAAGAGCAGATGCTTGTGCAAGCAGCAGGGGAGACCATCAGCGCAGTCAATGCGGCAGCAAGTGTCAGCAAGCTACTTCAAATCAGTTGTGGTGCAGCCTATACGGACGACAAGGAAGTCATCGAGTTTGACTCAGCGCCAAGGCTCAACGTGCTAGAAGAAATACTAGAAGAGACAGATCGCAAAGTCATTATCTTTGCAATGTTCAGGTCAACCATCGACACGATCTACAACCACTTACTCAAGCGCAACATCACGGCTGAGTACATCAACGGTACAGTTACCCCACCAAAACGCTCGGACATTATTAGGAGATTCCAGAATGAGGAAAACCCTAGGGTCTTAGTCATGCAGCCTCAAGCAACTGCACACGGTATCACGTTGACAAGAGCCGACACAGTAGTGTTTTATGGACCGCTTATGAGCGTGGAACAATACACGCAAGCTATTGCAAGGGCTGATCGCAAGGGGCAGGACTCTGACAAAGTAACCGTGATTCATATCCAAGGTAGTCCCATCGAGAAGAAGATGTTCAAGGCTTTGGAATCTAAAGTGAGTGATAACTTACTTATTACCCAGATGTTTGAGAATGAAATAATTATTGACAAGGAGGTGAAATAAACAAAAAACGTGTGTAGAATGTCTAACGCTTGACAACAAAACATAAGGAGAAAGCAATGGATGACCAAGCAACTGAGACGGTTCCAATCGACAGATTGGTAAAAATTTATCGCAAGATTAAAGAGAAGATTGATACTCTTACCCAAGAGTACGACACGCAGATTGAGACTCTCAAAGCACAGCAAGACGAGATCAAGTTTGCGCTCAAAGATATGATGAAGGCTGACGGCACGACATCATTGAAGACGACCTTTGGTACGGTCAGTCTGATGACCAAGACGCGTTATTCAACCAACGACTGGGATTCGTTCAAACGATTTATCGTAGAACACGACGCAGTTGATTTGTTGGAGAAGCGTGTGGCTCAGACAAACATGGGTCAGTTCCTCCAAGAAAATCCTGGTGTCGTACCACCAGGCTTGAACTCCATGACGGAGTTTGAGATTCGCATCACTAAACCATCTAAATGAAAGTAACGAAAACTATGTCTAACATAACGACCTTTAACGCTTCGCAAGTACCCGCATTCGCACAAACTGGTGAACTATCTGACACCGCAAAAGCCCTCATCGGTGGAGCGCTCGGTAGCACAACTAAACGTATTTCAATCAAAGGCGGTGTATTCCGCTTGGTCTCCGGTGGTAAGGAGATGGCTTCTATTGAAGACCGTCACCTCGATGTCATCATCGTCAAAGCTGCCCCTAAAGTGAGCCGAGTGTTCTACGCTGCCAAGTACGATGCTGAGAATGTAACTGGTCCAGACTGCTGGTCTAACGATGGTGAATTGCCTGATGCAAACGCTCAGAACAAACAAGCTGAGACATGTATGAGTTGCAAGAACAACGTTGCCGGGTCAGGTCAGGGTAATAGCCGGGCGTGTCGCTATCAACAACGCCTAGCCGTTGTGCTAGAGAACAACCCAAGTGGAGACATTCTCCAGTTGACTCTACCTGCTACATCCATCTTTGGTAAGGAAGACGGTGACAAGCGCCCCTTGCAAGCCTTTGTACGTCACTTGGCACTTGCATCCCCACCTGTGGATGTCGAGAAGATTGTGACTCGCATGAAGTTTGATATGAAGTCTGAGAGTCCCAAGCTCCTCTTTGCTCCTGTACGTTGGCTCACCGCTGAGGAGTACGAGATCACTAGAGAGCAAGGCGAGTCCAGAGAAGCATCAAGCGCAGTCAACATGACGGTCGCCCAAGCTGACGGTGTGAAAGCAAAGTCCGTTCCAGCCCTTGCAGGAAAACCCCCTGTAGTTGAGGACGAGGAGGATGAGATAATTGCTCCCCCACCCAAGGCTAAGAAAGCCAAAGCCGAACCCATTGCCGAAGCCGACGAGGAGCCAGAGATTCGCAAGGAGACAAAGGTAAGCGCTGTCCCTGCGAAGAAAAGCAAACTCGCTGACATCGTGTCCGATTGGGATGATGAGTAATTAAACAGGGGGGCATAAGCCCCCCATCAAAACAATGCCGTACTCAGACAAAATAGCAAACCTAGTAGCCCACGCTCCGCGTGGTCCTGGCAACACGCTAGGACGTTGGGCTATTCATCTCGACTTTCCTGTGACCAAGATCGCTTATGTACTTGGAGTTACTCGTCAAACCGTGTACAACTGGTTTGAGGGTAAGGACGTATTTGTGGCGTACCAAAACAGGGTAGAACTTTTAACAAAAATAATGTCAACCTCAAAGACGGCTGACGAAGCATGGAGAAGAATATGCAAGGAATACAACCTCGATCCCTCAGTAACTCGGAACTGATTCAGTACTCAGCCATGTTCATTGATTCCAATGAAGGCATGCCCCTCGCATGGCAACACGAACTGCTGCGCCGATACATCGCTCTTGCCCCAACAGAAACGCACCTGTACCCCCAAGAAGGTCAGCTCGATCTCTTTAAATAACCCGAAGGAATTTTTATGGAACCGCTTGATTTCATGGCGGCGGTTCTACCGCCACCGGGTAATGGACGGTATTGCGTTGTAGAACTGACTAAGAAGAAAGAACATGTATATGTTGATAATTTGGAGGAAGTACAAACCAAGCTAGACCTATGGAGAAAAAACGACTACGACATTTACTTTGCGCTCGGTACGTTTGGAGACAAGAATACGCGTGTGAGAGGTAACGTCCAAAACGTAAAGTGTATTGCCGTAGACGTTGACTGTAATCATCCCAAAGACCTGCCCGTCTTTGACGGTAAAGTCAAGCCCAAGGCGTATCCGTCTGCCCAATCAGCGGTGTCAGCAATCATGAATTTTTGTGATGAAGTTGGCTTAAGCGATTTAGGCAGCCCTTGGCTTGTGTCGTCTGGTGGCGGTGTGCATGCGTATTGGCCTTTAAAAGAAACCGTTTCAATTGAGGAGTGGGAACCTGTTGCCCAACAATTCAAGCGCTTGTGTTTCTTAAAGAAATTAGGCATTGACCAAACTGTAACCGCTGATGCGTCTCGTGTACTACGTGTTCCAAATACCATTAATACTGGTGTTAAAGGCGATAAGAAAGTAAGGGAAGTTACAAAGGTCAAGTTTAAAAACGAAGGAGATTACTTTGACATCGAAGACATTAAAGCACTTCTTACGAAGAACTTGGCGGGTACTGCGTATGAGATGGTCACGCCATCTGCAAAGCCGAGCACCTCGCTTGTAATACCCGGTACAGCACCTGTTGGTGCAACTACTGTAAAACTATTTGAGAACTCTGTTACACGCTTTAGCAGTATTATGAAACGTACTGTGGCTGGTACTGGATGCGCTCAACTAGAGTACTACGCTGAGAACGGAAGCGAAGACGGTATGGAGCCGTTGTGGAGAGGCATGCTCAGTATTGCGCAAAAGTGTGTTGATGCTGATAAAGCCGTAATATGGTTGTCCGACATACATCCGTATTCCCATGAGCGCATGCACCAAAAATTGTCGGAGATAAAAGGTCCATATCCATGTACCAAATTCGATAGTGAAAATCCTGGTGTATGCACAGGATGCCCACACTTTGGCAAGATTACAAACCCTCTTGCGTTAGGACGTGAGACAGCGGTCACGACTGCTGAAAAATTAGTTGAAATAAAGGAGGTGATAAACGGACAAGCCACAACAAAAAAGTACACAAGACCTGAGACACCCAGAGGCTACGCTTATGGTGAGCGTGGTGGAGTATTCATTGAAAAAGAAGATGAAGATGCGAACGGCAACAAGATTAAGAAACAAGTTATGTTGTTGCCCTATGACTTATTCCCTGTTGATATTTTGAACAACAAAGGCGAGCACACGGTTCACATGATTGCGATGCGTCCAACAGGACCACAGACCGTCACGCTCCCACAAAAGGCAGTTGTCAGCAAGGATGAAACCGTCAAGACTTTAGCAGCGCAAAACATTGTGAGTGCGTTTGGCTCAGGTAATGATAAGAACCTATCCGATTATGTAAGAGCATGCGTAGAAAAAATGAGCACAGAAAAAACACCTATTAGCGTACCGTCTAGCTACGGTTGGCAAGACGATGATTCCTTTGTCTTTGCAGGAAAGATTTATAAGAACAATGCCGAGCCTATACCCGTACCTATGGAGGGCTTGGAGAACATCACGGCTAATACACAGCCAACAGGCACGCTAGACAACTGGCGTAATTTCATTAACCTTTTAGTACGAAAGAAAATGTATGATCACTTGGCGATTATCCTTGCAGGTGCTAGTGCTCCTTTTATGCGTTTTACTGGTATCTATGGTCTTACGTACCATTGCGGATCGACTGAGTCAGGAACCGGAAAATCATTGGCGCTCGAGGGCGCGGCATCCATCTGGGGTCACCCTGTGCACTACAGAACCGGAAAAGGAACCTCACCTGTCGCCATGCAACAGAGACTCGGTCTTCTCAACAACACCCCTTTGATCACAGACGAGATCACATCTAAGAACCGCAACGACTTTGAATGGTTCCCTGCACATCTGCTCGACATGACTGAGGGTCGCGGTAAGGAGCGTATGGAGTCCGGCTCTAACAAGGAGCGTGTGAACTTGTCCACATGGATGACGGTTGCGATTATGTCTTCCAATACCCACGTGGTTGACGTCTTGACTGGCGACAGAAAGCATGCAGCCGAAGGTGAACTGCGCAGACTAATCGAGTTTGTCATGGACGAAGAACTGAAGTGGGAGCACGATGAGATCGAGATCATCAAATCGCTTGCCAATAACTATGCGGTAGCCGGAGACGTACTTGTTCAATACCTTGTTGACAACGTGCGTGATGTAGCCAAGCTAGTACCTGATTGCGTAAAGCAAATGTACGCTGAGTTTAAAGCCACTAATGATGAGCGCTTTTGGATGGCAGGGATTGGGGCGATGGTAGCTGCCGGAGTTGTTATGAATTTCCAACACGCAAACATTGCAGACTTCCCAATGGATATGATTATCCAAGCCATGCACAGACGTATCGACTACATGCGCACCAATATCAAAGGCGGTAAACGTAGCGCAGAGGACGTACTGAACGCATTTATCCGTGAGTACTGGGGACACTTTGTGGTGGTTAACTTTGGCGAGAAAGGTGGGTTGTCTGCTGCTATGGGCGACGGCTCTGTGATCGACAAGGCAACGACCAAATCCAATGTAATGGGGCGCGTAGAGAACGGTGTGACCGCAGGATGCAAAGACTTCTATATTGAGGAGCGACTGCTCAAATCCTTTTGCTCATCCATGAGCTTTGGTTACGCTGACTTTAAACGCCACATTGAGCGCCAATATGCGGTGACTTATGTATCCAAGAAAGATATGATGGCTAAGACTACGGGACCGCAAATGCGTGTGGCTGTTATGAAGATCAGCAGACGTGAGGATGAAACAGATGACATTATTGCGAGTGCGCTATCCTTGGAAGTCAGTTGAGAAAGGGCAGGGGTTCTTCATCCCCTGTTTAGATACGGAGACCATCAAAGCTGACGGTCTCCAACAAGCACTACGTTACAGAATATTCAACGCCAAGGCTCAGGTCGGTATTATGGACAAAAGGATTGGCGTGTGGTTTTACCGATGAGGTTGTGGCGGATTCTTTCTAACCTTTTGGAAAGCCTCTAAGTACTTAGATGCAAGTAGCTGACGCGCTGCTTCTATCTTATCAAGCTGGGCTTGCCTTACTTCATTAGGTGCAGGACGACCGCGGATAATACGTTCTTCGGCTGCAAGTTTGCCCATACCTGCTTTGTATTTTTCAGCAACAGGTGCTAACGCAATACGTGCATAGTTGTCGTTCAGGTACTCTTTGGCTTTTTCCCTGCCCTGTTCTCTTGCAACATTGTTGAGCGTGTTCTTAGCCTTGATCGCATCTTCTGCAATTTCGTAGGCTTCGTTAGCTTGCTCACCGCCGTACTTCTTCTGGAACGCACTACCAATAAAAGGCATTTCAGATGCGTGCTCGATAGGCATGCGCTCACCAGTATCAAACAAGCTGTTGGTTGCAGCCGCGGTGGCAAGCGGTATCTGACCTAAGTAGCCCTTAACAAAGTGCTCGATCATAATAGGAGACACCACGCCACCTGTGTTCTTACTAATTTGTTTAGCAAGCTCCGTTGTGTTTGTAGTGTATCTTTGCGCAGGGTCAAGTGCTTTTAAACGAGCCGACTCGATTGGTTGGAGCGTATTAAAGTCGGTGTTTGTAACCGCTTCAAGCACAGGCTTAATAACTTGTGGTACGCCTTTAGAACTATAGCCAGGAATCGAACCAGAGAAAATATTAGCAAGCGCTTTGATCTGGTCCGTACCTTCCACAGCAGAAGACATAGCATCCGCAGCAGCAACGCCAAGCGAGAAGAAGTATCCAACCTCGTAAGGAATTGGTATCTTAACTGGCTCATCAACAAATGGTAAGAACAAGAAGAAGTTGCCATACTTGTCTTTAAGACTTGCTTGCTCGTAGTAAGGATTGCCTGCTAGAGAAAAGCCGTACGCCAAGCCTAAAGCGGACAAAGTCAAAGCACCGTTGTAAAACTTTTTCTTGATGTCCAGTTCTTTGTTGAACGGCATATTGCCACGAGCAGCTTTGGCAAACACATTGAGCGCCTGTATTTGACCGCCCATGAACGGAATCATGCGGTTGCTATGTTGTACTGAAGCAGACAACCCACGCTTTTGGTAGTTAATAGACTCACGTGTAGCGATGTTGGCTTCAACGTCTGACAGTCCTTGCTTCTTAGCATCTTGCCAAATAATAGCGCGGGTCGCAGCATCGGCGTTCATCGCTGCTCTGTCTGCCCAAGCAACTGCACGTTGTAAGGCGTTCATATCTTTACCGCTTGCTAACTGAATGGCAAACTTAGATAGGTCACTACTGTCGCCTTTAAACACATTACTTTGGATAATACCGCGCTTAATAAGCTCTGCCATTTCTGGTGTAGCTTTAGTCTGACTAAAGCCCGCCTTACCAAACTGCGCCCCTGCTCTAAGAATAGCCATGAATGGATTGCTTTCAATACCGCCTGTGAGTGCGGATGATGCAGGGTCACGAAGCAATTGGTGAGCAATATAAAGCGGTGTGCGTGTTACGCCGGTACGAAGCAAATCGGATGCGGCTCCTGCCAATTTTAAATAACCGGGTAGTGTAAGCGCAGTACCTTCCAAGCTCTTGACCACCATTTCTGTGGGCACGCCTTCCATAAGCGTGCCTTTGGTGTCAATTCGTATCCAACGCTTACCTTCGTCTTTTGGATTCTTGGGGTCAGGTTGTTGATTAAACGTCAGAATGTTGTCGCCAGCAGGTGCTTGCCCTGAATGGATGACCATGTCATTCTTAACGCCTGGTGCGCGTTGCGCTCCGATTTGTTGAAACGCATACGCCATTGAACGGCTTGCCAAATTGGTAAGCGCTGCATCGTTGATCAACAATGTGTTTTGTAGCATCGACTTGTCAAGCGGCAATATCTTAGTCTCGCCACCTTTGAGCGCGTGCAAATACGGCTGATGTTTGATGTCGCCTACGTTTATCTGTACATCATCACTAAACACAAGCGCAGCTTTGCCGTCTTCATCAACACGGTAGAACGGTAAGTAGTCATTGTCTTTTAATAGCTCGGCTGCTTTGGCTTTGGTAATCTTGCCTGAGTCGGCAAGGAAGTTAATAAGACCTTTGTTGTATGCGTTGTACCGAGTACGAACCTTTTCAAGCGCGGTCTTTAGTTCTGGATTGGAGTTAACATAGTCTAGGGTTTCTTTAAGTTCTTGATCACTTAATTGCAAAGCGCCCAAGTCAAGTGTTTTAAGTCCTTTGTTACCTGCACGGATGGCAGCCTGATACGCGGTTGCCATATCTACCTTGGCTGTTGCATTGCCGAGCGGTATGTCGGACATAGCTTTGAATACATCAAGACCAGAGTCCTTGTTGCTTGTTTGTATTTCGATCAAACCTTTTGAATCTTTAACAAACTGAAGCGGTCCGTGTTTCAAAGTTGCCATTGACATTTGGACTTTGTCATCCGCAGTCAATATGAAGTGCTTGACTTGGGTTGCAATATCACGTTTGCCAATAGCTTCAGCGCCAATGTTGATTGCCTTCATGACCGGAGCACGCATATCCACGGCATTCATTTCAGCCATGAGCGCCCCGTTCTTGGTCAGGTTCTCTTTCATTTCCTTGAAGCCAGGCTCTTGCGCAATGATCTTCTTGGTAAAGCGAGTCAAAGGATTGTCTTCGTCGTATTTAGCACGACGAGCGTAAGCAGGTTCGGGAGGAGCTTGGTTGGCAATCTCTGGTGGTTTGATGTCACCAATACGATTAGGCGCATCTATAACAGTTTTTCCTTTTTCCAAGCTCTTAAGCACGTCTTGCTTTACATTTTCTTCAATGTATTCGTGTTCTCCTTCAAGCACATCTCTAATTAGTGCTTGTGCTTTTTGTAAACCTTCTTGCGTTATTTGTTCTTGCGGATCAAAAGCTCTAGCAATCGCTTCACTTAAAGCAGAAAAATAACTATTCATTTTACTAGGGCGACTATCTATTGCACCTTGTGCAATTGCCTCAGCTATTTTTTGATCGTGTGCAACAATGTCCACTTGCTCTGGATCAAGTCTTTTAACAACATCTTTTTCTAACTTAACAGCAAATTCTGTATTAAAGTTGTGTAAAGCCTCAAGGGATTTCCCAATCTTTTGTTGCTCCTCGCTATCTCCAGGCTCTCTATCTGCGCGTGCAACAAGATCATCGTAGTTTTCATGGATAGGACCCAAGTCTTTAGCCCAGACCGCATGTGTGTACGCAACCTCTAGCGCGTCAGCCATTCCTTTTTTAACGGCTTCTAAAACACCAAGGTCATTTACGTATAAAGCATCTGGCGCATCTAAATATAAAACACTCTTTCTTAGGCTCTCATACGGTATAGTTATTTGAGTAGCGCCTTTAATAGTTATATAACTATCTCTGGAACCAAAACCTCTTACATCCACATCAACATTTGATGGAATGGTTAAAATACTATCATTAGGTTTTTCTCCAAAAGCTGTGATGGGGTTATTTATTTTTTTAAGGTTTGGTAAATCAACACTTAAAGAACCTTCATCTGCACCAAACATATCTATACCATCGACATACTCTAAATTAGGTAGAGTAATGTTTTCTCCTTTATGCAAAGAAAGTCGAAGATGTTTTGCTGCTTTAGCATCTTCTAGCCTAGGCTTGTATTCTTTACCATTTAGCGTAATTGTGTTTGGTTCTCTATCATATAAATCAAATTTAGCGCCTAGATAATAACCGTTGTCCCAAGCTTTACCAACAGCTTTTAAAATCTTATTGCGAAAAAACTCTTTAACTTTTTCACTAGCTTCTGGTCTACCGCCGTAGCCATCTACAGACCTAAAAGACAAAAAGTGATTTATTTGGTAATCATCAATACTAGCAGTTTTATTGTCGCCAAAAGAAATATCAACGCTAATTCTAGAGTTAATCAAATCGCTAATCGGCATGTCGGCAACACCTTTAGCTATATCAATAGCTAACTGTTTTCTTGCAAACTCTGATGTGTAATCTTTAGCATTTGAAAAGTCAGAGTTCTTAAGGAACTCCTGGGCAATAGCTTGTTGTTCTTTATTAAGCGCTTGGTTTGGTGTGTTGCCTCGCACTTCTCCAATTCTGTCTTGTCCGTTCATACGAACAGCAACTTCAGGGCGACCGTCTTTGTAATTTACATAGAAGTCTCCACCACCAATGTGCGAGCGTGCAGTACCAACAGTTCTACCTGTACACCATTCTGTTCCTGCACAAGCCTTGTTTAATTCAACAGCATCTTGTTCTGAGTGGCTTTGTTTAAATAGTTGCCAACCATTTTTGGTACTATTGTCTTTAGCGTTTTTATCTGCATTTTTTTGCAGACCGTCAAGGAACGCATCTTTAAGGGATTTACCTGCACGCAATTCTTGAATAACAGCATCGGCAGCCTCGTGTCCCACAACCGCTACATTATGTCTATTATTAGATTCAATCGTAGCAAGTTTTAAACGACCGTCTTTATCAGATACAACTGCCCACTTTGCTGCAGCTTTAGCAACTAAAGCATTTTCAACGCTAGTATAGCTAGGATTGTCTTTTAATAAGTCAACTAAAGAACGCAAATCATGCGTTCTTTGTTTTTTAATTTCACGTGCTTCTCGTCGTGCTACTGTAGGGTCTTCTTTTGCTTTTAAATTAGCAAATGTTTCTGCTGTAGCTTCAGCATAGTGAAGTGGGTTTTCTGGGTCGTACGGTTTACCGTCCGACATAATAGTCTCATACCTTAAAGAATTTAAATTACCATGCGCAATCTTAGCTTTTTTCTTAGCCTCGTTAAGATTATCGTATTCTTCTTGAGACATATTGCGCATAACGGGGGCAGCGCTACCGTCTTTTCTTGCAGGTCTCGCCAATGTTTTACCTGGAGGTAAAGCATCCTTTAAATCATCTTCAAGCGCCTTGGCTTCAGCATCGAGACGTTTGTATTCTTCAACTTTTTTAAACAGCGTTTCTTCTTCTTTGCTCAGTTTGCGGGGTTCGCTCTCTGACAATTCATGAACAAGTTTATAGTTTTCATACTGTTTTAAAACGTCTTCAGCAGAGGTAGGAACCTTAACAAACGCTTGAGGGTCAAGCTCCATACGCTCAAGCACATCAGCGCCAATGCGCTCCGCATCTTCAGGTGTACGGTCTTTTTGTTTGATCAAGTCACCGAACTGTTCGGCAAACTGTTTCATCGAGTTACTACCCGTATGTAGCGCGGCAATGTCTTTTTGTGATGGTGAGCGCTCTGGTGCTTTTGGACGCTCACTGCTAGGTCTCATTAAGGCATCAATGGATTGAATAGCAGCGCCGAGCATAGTCTCGGGTTCAGTCTTACCGCCTTTATACACACCAAGCAAACGAAGTATGATGCTTTTAAATCCATCCCAAGCATTTGAGAGTTTCCACTTTTTCTCACGCAACTGGGCTTGAAGCTTCTTGTTAGACATAGCTTCGGCTGCAAACTCTTTAAGACTGCCTTTTGCTGTGCTACTTGTAATTGACGCATCATTTTTTATAGCTGCGTGCAAAGCTTGCAACTCACGTTTAGCAACCGTTTGGATTGGGGTGAGGTTGGCTTCAGGCATATCAAGCACATGGTCCACACCTTGGTGAATGCCTTCGTGTAGCAAAACCTCGTGTGATAAACCACCATTACGACTCAACCCAATTGTGTCACCAAGAGACACACCAAGAACTTCATTTCCTTCTTTATCTGTAATCTTGTCCCTAATGACTACGTTGGTGTTATCAAGTAAGTCAGACAGACGTTGGGCAATTACACGGTTAATCTCAGGCGCGTTCTTATCATTAGCAATGTCGGTATATACGGCATTGATGTCGTTGTCATCAATAGCGCGAAGCTGGGTTTCGTTTAAGTTTGGACTCTCAGTCTCTACACCACGGGCAAAGCTATCTTCACCACCCTCACGCTCTGAGCGGATCGCCTCGTCAAACATACTGCGCAGTCTGCCTTGCTCCACGCTTGTTGCTTTACGGCGTGTCTTCGTTACTTTAGGCGCAGCTTCGGATTTGTTTTGCAGTGCACGCACTTGCTCTGGCGTTGCTCTATTGCGAGCAATCTCACCACGCTTTGTCGTGGCTTCACGGCTCTCAGGTGTACCTGTAAGTTCTTCACGTTTAGCGCGAGAGACGTTGCGGGTTGCAGCGCCTGTACGTTTGGTTGGCAATTCTTGTTTGCTTTGTCCAAGCGCATTACGCATGAACTCAACTTGCTTGGCAAGTTCTTCTTTGTACTCAGGTGTTTTTTGACCAAGCTCGATGGCTTTAGACGAAGTCTCCTCGCCGGATAAGCGTTTGAACTCTAATGCTTGCTCACTCTTTTCACCGTACTTTTTATTAAGTGCCTCTTGCTTTTTGAGGCGAGCGTTCATGTACGTTTCAAATTCAGGCGTATCACGCCCAAGCATCTGGGCGATGTCGCGCATCTTGCTGGACTTAACGGCTTCGGTGACTACGTCACCTTTGTTAATTCTTGCTGTAGTCTTAGCGGCTCTGGACATGACTGCCCGACCTATAACGCCTTCTTTAGCCTCGGCTTCTGATGGAGGACGAATTGTACTTTGACGTTGTTTTTCTTCTTGTGCTTTTCTTTTCTCAGTCAACTCAGTTGCCGTCTCAGCACGCTCAACGCTGTACAAACTTTGGTGAAGTCTAACAATTCTGTCTCTAATTGGCAGGATGTGTTTGTCCATGATCCTGTTGTACTCTTTAAGTACTGCGCCAATTGTTCGCTCAATGTGTCCTTTAGCTCCGGCAGCTTTTTTGTCAAGTAAAGTTTGATGCTTGGCTGCCAAGTCAATTGCTTGTTGCAAATAAGAACGTGTATTGTTACCAATAGGTTGCTCAACCAATAACTGAAGGCGGTTGATTTCGTTTGTAATACGGTCGTATTCTTCTGGCGTTGCAGTACGAGTTACTTTGCGACCACCTAAATTTAGACGATCATCCAACGCTTTGATAAGTCTAGCTTTGTCAGCCGCTTCTTGGTCACGTCTTGCCAAAGATTCTTTTGCGGTTCTAAGCTGGTGCTCATCAACCAACGCTTTTATTGTGGCGGGGTCTTCATTACGAAGACCAGTTGCACGCTCATTTTGTGGCGTGAACAAATCCAACTGTTTAGTGTCGGGTGTTAAGTTGTCTTTAATATGTTGGTCATACGCTGCTTTCTTAGCCTCAAGGTCTGATAGCAAAGCAGCATTGTCGGTAAGCTCAGAACCACGCAGTTTATCTTTTTGAGCCTGTAGCTTTTGAATCTCACTTGCCATTTTCTCAGCAGTGTTCACGTTGTCTTCAATAGACGCTTGCTTTAGGCGTTGATCAACTTCTGTTTGTTTGGCTTCTTCAACCGCTTCAGGTTGTTTGTTGAGTTCAAATTTCTTTACAGGTGGGTTTTCCCGTACTGCACGTTGTTCGTCTAACAGCTTGTTTAGATTATTTAAAGTGTCAGTTGTAAGACCGCCTCTTGTATCCGTTTGGATTTGTTGAGTTATTTGGTCATTGGTTAAACCGTTTTCTAATCCTTGCGTAACTGCCCTGAATATTCGTTTGTGCGCTCTGTCTGTGTTTTCTGGGCTAAGTGGTTCATTAGCATTTTTAGGTAGTGGATTTTCCACAACCTGTTGAACATACTTACCGTTTATCTTTTTCTCTACAAGGCGAGTGGTAGGCTCCGCAGGGTTATACACCGTGGGGATTGCGTTTTTAATATCTTCCAGTTTAAGACTAGGCGCAGCAGCGGGTACGTACTCCTGTGGTGTTTCAGGTTTACCTGCACCTTCTTGACCACGCCCAAATAGAGGAAAGGTCTCACCGGGTTTTATTTCTTGCTTTTGCAATTGCGCACGAGCTTGTTCATGCTTTGCTTCAATTTCTTTGCGCTGCTGTTGAAGTTCGTCTAACTTGTCAACGTGTTTGTTAATGTTTTCAAAGTCGCCTTCAGCCGTTGCCGCGTCAAGTTTCTTTTCTGCGCCTGCAATTTTTTTATCGTGGGTTTTAAGTTCTGCGGCAGCCGTAGTTTCAAAGTCTTCGGGAGTACCGAGTACACCCCCCGCATCGGTAATTTTTTTACCAAGATTTTCGATACGGTAGTTTAGTCCTTGTAGCGCATCAGCCAAAGGACGAATATTGGCGGTGTCACGTGCCGCTACTGCCTGTTGCAATCGTTCATAAATCTCTGGCACTTGGGCAGTCATTGCCTTGTGCTCATCCACCATCCTTAGTACATCAGGCGCTTGTGCTTTTTCCTCTGTCTCTGGTCCAGGCATGGGTATGCCTGGGGCTGTCAATAGGTCTGGAGGTGTGGGTGGCGTAGCAGCTTGAGCGGCTTGGCGTGCCTCTCCTGCCTTTTCAAGCGCTGCCTTAGCACCCTTAACAGTACTACGTGCTTGTAAAGCGCCAAACACAGGAGACACTTCAACGCCGGACAACAGATCTTGTCCGTACTGTTTCATGGCTTCTGGGGATGCAACTTCTTGTCCAAGTCCTACACGTTCTGTGACATCACGAGCCACCATAGTAGCCGGACCAACCACCGCGTTTTGGGCGGTGGACTGCATAAAGTTTTTCAAGAAACCGCTAAGTTTTTCGGTTGCCTGTGCTACGGTCATGTTCCCCGCAAGCACTTCTTTAACTAAGGGTTGGGCTTGCTCAATAGCCGTCTTGCCAATAATAGAACGCATAGGTCCGGCAAGCACTTCTCCACCAAGCGTATCAATAGCAGTCTTGGCTATACCTGTGGCTGTTGCTCTAGCAGCACTTTGCGTTTGTCCGGCTTCGCGTTGCGCGGCTAAAGATTCACCAATGTTTAAAGGAAGATCGGCAGCGACAAATCCTAGTGCTCCAGCACCTAAACTAGCCAAAGCAAATTCAGGAGCGGCTGCTGCCGCAACTGCACCCGCAGCCATAGGCGCACCAAAACGCCCTATTACATTACCAATAGCTTCACCGGCTTTACCGCGCCAAGTCTCGTCTCCAATTGCTTTTTCAGCAGCAATTCGTTTTTGTTCTTCGCTATATTGTCTAAGCCCTTCAAGCCCCCCAAGTTCGCCTAAAGCTTCACCTGTTTGTGCAGCACCCCCTTGTAAACCGCGACCTAAACCTGGAAAAAAACCAGTTGGTTGTTGAGGCTTAGGCTCTGGTGGTTTGGGCGCAAACCCAAACGCTTCAGGATACATCTGTAATGCACGCCCCCATGCCTGGTCTGGCGTTTCGCCTTCCCTGACTGTTACTGAAGTGCCGTCGGGTAGAGGTAGATATTGAGCCATATTTTACTTTTAAGGACGTGCGCCTGAGCCTGGGTTGTTAGTAGGATCGGGTCTTCGTTCTGCTCTTTGGGTTGCGTACCACTCTCTTGCAAAATCTTCTGCACTTTTCATTTGTGAAGTGGGGCTTTCTTTTCCTGCCCAAGCCGCTTGATACCTTGCCCATGCTTGTGGCAAACTTTCTTTTGTAGTTGCCATTGTAAACTTAGAAAGCCCGTCTGCAATTTTTTCTTGCTGAGTATCTCCCACACCCAACGCCAAAGCCATTTTCATACTGTCGGGTTGGTGGGCTAAAGCAAAACCTTTTGCCATGTCGCCACCACCAATACCGGCATACAGAGCAGGTATGCTGCCTTGGTATCCAATTTTTGCAACTTGAACACTTGTAGCATTTTTTTCTGAATTCATCTGAGCGTCTGCCCCGGTTTTTAGTATGGCAAGAGCTTGGGCGTTGTTAACGCCTTCTCGTTGTCTAAGCCCCGCAATTCCTGTTTCCATACCTTTAACCACAGAGTTATCCACAGCATTGTGCGCTGCGTCAAGTTCTTTATTGTTAAGATTCTTTTGGTTAAACCTAATAAAGTCAAGTTTATCTTTTGCCTCATTTAAGGTATCTCTGGCTTGTTCAATCTTGTCTTGACCTGCAATATAGTGTTTTATACCTGTTTGCACGCCAGAAGACAGACCACCCAAACCGCCAGCAATAACGTTGCCATTCTCATCTTTTGAGCCAGGAACAGCAGACATGGCTTTGAAACCGCCAAGAATAAAAGACAAAGCGTAGTTTTTATTTTCTGCATCAGCAAGCTTTTGTTCACGTGCATTCAACCGCTGTTCTTGGGCTGCGCCATACACGCCTTGATTAGCAATAGATGACTTAGTTCTTTCAAGTGCGTTTTGCGCTGCGGTGTTTTGTGCGTTTAATAATGTTTGTGTTTGCGTTGCAAAAGGATCAGGGTTACTTGCGTTATAAGATTGAATAAACTTCGCTGTGTCTTGGGGAGACATGTGCACAAAATCTGTAGGCGCCGCAACAGGTGTGGCAGGGTTTTGTTTAAATAACGAAGGGTAATCTGGGTTTATAGGCGTAGTATTTGCAACAACAGGTGTATTTTGTGTATCGTCATCTTCCGTACCTGTGCTACCGCCCGGAAAGAAATGTTTAGTCTCTGCTTCGTCTGGTTCTCCAGCAATACCACCATCAGGAATAGAAGCTTGTGGATTGAGCGTAGCAATACCGCGTTCTTCTGGAAGTTTGTTTGCGTCGGGTGAAGCCTTTTCGTCAATCTTAGCAAGTTCTTTAATTAGCTTTTGGGCACCCTCAAAGTCCTTTGCAGCAATACGCGCATCAATTGCTTGACGAAGCATAGTTTCGGGATCAGGAGCCGCATTGGGAGCCGCGCTGGGAGGCATGCCAGGAGCCGCGCTAGGAGCCGCACTTGGCATAATACTGGGTAAGCCTGCGGTTTGCGTTGGGGCAGCGTTTAGTTTAGCTAACTCTTGTTGCGATACCGTTTGTTGTGGGAGTTGGGCTTGCAAAGCTTTTGAGTCGTTTCCTGCCTGATTGATCGTCATGGCTAAAGACAAAAGCGCCCCGTAACCAGGATCGTTTTGGTGCTGTGCTACATAACTCTGTAGCGTACCTTTGTTCTTCATATCCATCAACAACGCGGTTGTTTGTGGAATATTTTGAGGCTGTGTAGCCTGCATTGCGGGAGTCATCATTGCTTAATTCCTTATACTAATTTGGACAATGCAAGATCGCCCAGACCTGCGCCTTGTTTCTTCATACGATTATCAGGGGCTTTGATTCGACCACCAGTTCTCTTAGTAGGCTGTGTGGTTGTAGAACCTGTTCCTAACTGACTCAAACCATAACCTGCCATACCAAGACCTGCAACCTGAGACAGCATGTTTGGTGGTGCTTGGAAGTTTTGTGTGGTTGTGCTTGTCGGCGCACCTGTATACAGACTTTCCAATTGCGATAATTGCTGCATTGGGTATGCCTGCATTGTGCTGTAGTTCTGCGCGCCTTGGTTGATAACGTTTTGCGCTTGTTGCTGTTGTTGTGCGCCGTATGCGTTCTGCAAGCCTGCAATACTTTGTTGAGCGCCCAGTTGCTGCGCACCAATATTTGCCAAGTTAACGCCTGCATTAGCGGCGTTGTTATACCCGGCTTGTTGTGCCTGAATTCCTGCAAGACCTTGTTGCGCGCCCTGCATACCCAGAGTGGAGGCTTGCTGCATGTTTTGTTGTGCGGTATTAAAGGCGTTATTTAACCCTGTTCCAATCATTTGCTGTTGCGCAAGTTGATTAGCTTGATTTGTTAGTCCTTGTTGAATACCCATGCGCGAACCGCCAAATGCTCCGGCTTGCGTAGCTTGTGTCGCGTTGTTATTTTGTTGTATGCCGTACTGCTGGTTAAGCAAATTTAATCCGGGCTGCAGCGCAGTTTGCCAATACGGATTCATGTATGCGTTGACGGCGTTGGCATTTGTGGCATTTTGTCCGTAGCCCATACCCGCGTTATAACCTGCTTGACCATATTGACCCGCACCCGCAATAGTGCCTAAATTACCTTGCGCAGCCATGCCGGTTAAACTAGTTGCTTGTCCATATTGTCCAGGGACTTGCATATTTCCAGCAGTATTAAACGACTGGTTTTGTAAACCGGTAAAGTCTGCAACACTATTTTTACCCGCCGCAGCGGCGGTTGCAGTCATTTGATCGTAGGCGGGATTTGCTTTTTGCTGACCCGTTACAGGGTCTGTTATAGTTGCCGCGGCGTTGTTTACATTAAAAGGTGTGTACCCAGACTGCGGTCCAAGTTCCCCAGTAGCCTGATTGTAGTTAGGAAACGCGTTTTGTAATCCCGAACTAATGAGCTGCGAAACACCTGGTTGTGCCCAAGGCGAAATGTTCGATGTGGTGTTTGTTGCACTTGTTGCCGCAGGTTGGCTTGCACCCCCACCACTAGAGATGCCAAGGACATATTGGTCAATAAAAAACCATTTAACTAATTTAAGCATGTTCAGCATCTAAATGCTCCTTTTTGTATTCTTCAAATCTTTCAAAATAAATGTCTTTCCACATATCTGGAAGCACACCTCTAGCCTTGTCTTGACCCAGACATACAATGATTGCGTAGGCAACAATGTGCCCCGCTGCATATCTCAAACCATGAGCAATCTCTAAGCCATGTGGGTCTTTGTCTTTTTCAAATTTATTTGCCACTTCATACGCAGAAACAATAGACAGCCACATAGGGGCAACTTGATCTTGTATTCGTCTGTAAAAAGGATTGGCGGGTAGATAAACAAGTGCAGTCAAAAACGCTTGGTTAATCTTTTCCTCTTGGATGTCTTTATCTCCGTCCACAATATCGTCCCATGAGTGGGACAAATCCACAAACATGGAATACATGTTGACAGCATCTTGGTTTCCACCAAACCATGCTAAACGCTGCTCATTGATCTGCTGAGCATCCATTGAGTTTACCTTTGATTAAACGATACAAAACTGTACACAGCGGTAAGTTCCGGGGGTCATGTTGCAAAGCAGATTCACGCGCCTCATCGGACTGCGCCATAATATCAAACCAATGCTTGGTGTATGAAACAGGGTGAATCATAGCTTGCACACTAAAACCATTCTTATAAGCCGCCGCAATAAATTCACTAGGCTGACGAATTGTGTAGCTCCAGTTTTCTAAAAATACTTTAGACTCGGACGGATTAATGACGGTAAAGTCTTTAATAGTTACCACGCCACCATCTCTGAGCAGACGGTTCGCTTCTTTAAAAACAGCGTCTAAGTCCCCGTACCCAATAGACTCATTGAACATGACGTAATCTGCGCACGCATCAGGCAAGGGGGTGTTCTCAAAAGACGCATTGACGCATATTCTTTTAGCGTTAATCATGTAGTCAATTAGCGCCGGGTCGTTCACCACATTGATGACTTTTAGTGTGGGATCAATGTTTTGTAAAAGCGCTCCGGCTTCGCCAGACCCGCACCCAAGATCCACAATAACAGAGTGTGGCTGTGGCTGCATAAAAGAATAGTATTGCGCCATGTGCTCTTGCTCAGTTGGTGCTAACCGAGTGGCAATAAATAGCCCCGCTCCGTTTCTAAGGAACGCGTCAAATACCGCACTTAGCAATGATTTTCCTTGGTTGTTCATCCTGGCACGTACCGATCTGGGTGAATGGCTTTAGCTTGTTTAGGCGTGCCTGTTCTGGCGCGTCTGACCCTGTCCATCATGTCGTAAAGTTTTTTGGCACCTGCATCAGATGAGCCGTTGCCCAAGTGAGACACAACATCGGCAGGAACTACAAATTCATCGTTGGCTAAACGTGCAGGTTGTTTACCGGCTATCGTAGCGGGAATAGAGTCGGACATGCCGTCTCCAGGACCTTTTAGCATTTGACCGCCATCTGAGTAGTGTCCCAAGCTAGAAATACCACCCCCCGCGCCATACATCATGCCACCACCTGCAGCAGCGATTGTTGGACCGGGCATCAAAGATTGTTGAGCAGCACGTTGTTGCGCATCTTGTTGTGCTTGCAATTCTTGTTGTCCTGCTTGCTGAGATTGTGCAGCCTGCATAGCTTGTAAATAAGCGCCTAATTGATCGTATGCACCGGTCGCAGGAGTTGGCGCAATAATATCGGATTGTGAAGAACCTCCTCCAGCAAAGTGCATAACCGGCTGTGGCACGGGCGTGCTTGTTGGATTGTTGTAGGTTGGCGTCGTGTTATACGACATGGGAGGATTAGGATTGGCGCTCAATAAGCCCCCCGATGCCTTTTTTGTTGTGCCTCTGTCTGTTAAATAAGGAACACCCTGCGCACCTTGTAGTCTACTTAAAGGTCCAGTATCAACTGTTGGAGCGGGGACGCCGTAGCCTTTATCAGCAGCTCTTATAGCGGCGTATCCAAGTCCTCCGCCTAACCCAATTAAGCCTGCCTGACCAGCAGCGCCATAGCCCATTCCAGTGCCAAACGTACCGGTTGCTCCCTGCGCAGGCGTAATTGCGTTGTGTAAAAGATTTGAATACCACGGGGCTGGAGTTGTTGCAGTCTGATTAGCAGCGTTAGCATACAACGCATTATCGGCAACCGCCATTTGACCTGTAGCACCTGCACCGGCACCTTCTGTGGCAGCACTTCCAAGTATTGTTGCAGCTCCTGTTCCTGGTGAAGCTGCGGCAGCTGCGGCATTTGGGTAAACAGCATTACTTGCTAATGGTACAACGTCTGAAGCAACGGCGGGAGCCGCACTACCTGCGCCAGCACCGATACCAGAAGCAGTTAAATCAATTGGAACAGAACCTCCGGCAACAGAACCGCCTAATGCTGGTATAGCAGCATCGCCTGCTACCGCTGAAGCGGCTACGCCGCCTGTAGCCGCAAGTGCGCCAACTGCAAGCAGTTTTTCGGCAAATGACATGTTGTCCCACATACTCATACGTCTCTCCTTAAGTGGCTTCGCCACCGCTTATAAAAATGTTACTACCTGTACCGCTTGCAACAACTTGAATCGTTCCACCCGGTTGTAAGATCTGCGTACCCACCCAATGAAAATAAGACGCCCCCGTATTAACGGGAACCACATTCAAAAAGATATTTCCTGTACCCGCTGTGCCGCCACTTGGTACAAAGTAAATTGTCACCGTAATACTACTACCCGCCGTAATATTAATGTCCTTAATTATAGTTCTTGTAGCCGCAGGAACGGTGTAAATAGTCGTTGTAGACGTTGTAACCGCCGCAGCAGCAACCTGAACAGGGATGACGTTTTGATAAAAGCTCATTGGTTCAACCAAGTAAGAACAGAATTAGACGCAATATTATTAGTATTTACGCTTACTACTGTGTTCAGTTGTTGAAAATAAAGACGCAAAACGTTATTGAGTTGAGTCTGCTCATTTTGATCGTAGGCAATGGGAGGGACAGGCAGCTGCGGTACCGCAGGCACTTGTACGCTGTTGGTCTTAAAAGGCGTTGCCATTAGCGTCTTCCATCAGGACGAATGTCCAAACGCTGCGAACCTGACTGCCATTGCACGCCAAGTCCGGTTGACTGAATTTTAAGCGCCATCTGACGCCCTCTTGCTCGTACGTAAATTTGAGGCGTGAAAGTCTGGATCAAATACTCACGTTCTTGTGTATAGTTTTGCTGACTAACAATGTTTGGGTTGTTTGAATTGCCGTAGTTATTGCCTGGATTTTGTCTTGGCAGCAACGTCATATTAACCGTTGGGTTGGGATTATATGAACCCGTAAAGTTTATATCAGGAACAATACGCCACACAAAACCAAAATTGTTACCGTCGCCAATATCAAAATCAGAACTTTGGATGAAAGAATTAATAGGACTAGCTGGATTAGTCGTTCCATCATTGACACCGTTCTCGTGATATATCAACTGCCCATAATAGTTTGTTGCAACTGGCGTCTGTCTCAAGGGCGAGTAAAGCCATGCAGTTCTTTGCATAGCGCCGTAGTACCAACTTTGATCCACGTAGTTGTATACCACATAAGAATCAGTCAACGTATTTGGGTTGGACGGTGTGCCGGTTCCAAAAGATCCATCGCTATTGCGCCCAGTAACCGAGGGGTAGAACCACCAAACTTCATTGAACGCTTCATTTGTACCTGCATAAACCTGCGCCGATTGAGACAAGTTGATATTATCGAATACGTACTCCCTGACCGCGCAGGGTAATGTCTGCAC
>Ga0208380_1000029_pt1 | contig 46657 bp, 21 predicted proteins | sample CryBogCBE27Jun07_FD_184570 | JGI IMG/M metagenome (GOLD analysis project Ga0208380, IMG submission 184570) | Freshwater microbial communities from Crystal Bog, Wisconsin, USA - CBE27Jun07 (SPAdes) | ecosystem: Environmental > Aquatic > Freshwater > Lake | place: Crystal Bog, Wisconsin, USA... | reverse complement strand
CCCAAGATGGAGTAAATGTTTCAGTCAATCCACTAATTGTTGCTCTAAATGGAACAAATGCTCCTTTTGCAACTGAATAAAACTTTAATGATACAAAATCTAAATCTTCTAAATATACATTTGTTTTTTCATTTAATTTAGTTTTTGCATCAGTACTATCTTTATATGTTCTAACTTTATTTAAAGTATCTCCATAACTTCCAGTTACTATTAAATTTTCATCATCCGTATAGTTAAAATTAAATCCTCTTTTTACATCTAATGCATTTTTTGATATATCATCACCAATTTCATTTTTGTATTGATAATCTTCATATCTAACATCATAATTATATTTTTGAGATTTGTTATTTCTTTGTGGTAAACTCTTTTGAAGTATTGGTGCAGTTAAATTTGCTAATACAGAAGATAAATCATTTCTACTTGATTCATCATCACTAAGTTCATCTATTGTGCTAGAATATGGATTTACATCGGAATTAACTAAATGTTGATATGAAAATATTTGAAAATTACCATCAGTATTGATAGCCGGTCTACCATATTCATTTCTATAAGCAACATTTAATGAAGGTTGAATATTTGCTATATTTTTTTGTCCTTCTTTTCTACTACCTAATAATATATTTTTTAATACATCTTTTCCTGCTTGAATTGCACCACCAACTAATTGATTACCTATCTGAGATGGATTACCTTGTGCATTTTGTGCTATAAATTTTCCCAATAAACTACCAGCTCCATCTTTTTTAATATCGGATAATACCGTCATAGTTTCTAAAGAACTAGCTGCTGTAAATTTTGTATTATTGACAACTCTAGTTGGAATCATATCTTGCGGTAATGGCATTCCTATTTTAGATAATATTGCTGCAGGTGCATCTCTTACAATATTAAGTACTCCACTTAGTAATCCAAATGCATTTGTACCATTAGCAGCTGCATTCATATCATCAACTTCTTTTGTTGTTTGAGAAGTTAAACGAATTATTTGAGTACCGTATATTACAGGCGATGCTAAAGTATTTAAAACTCTTAATCCAGTTGTTTCTTCTTCTATTAAAGTTTCATCTGTTCTATTTGATAAATTTCTTCTTGCTATTTGTTGTAAAGGAAATATAGTAGCATTTAATATACCATTCGCAGAAGAAGGTTTATTTTCTTTACTATTTTGAACTTCATACTTTTGAGCAGCGGTTTGTCCGTTGCTCAATTTTTGTGTTTGGAATAATTCTAATAATGTTGGCATCTTATGCGAATGAATAATTGTTTCTTGTTGATTTATCGGCTTGTCTACCTATATTGTTAGTAACTCTTTGAGCATCCATATAAACTGCAATTTTACCACTCTTTAAATCATTTCTCATTCCCTGAATTTCGTTCAATAAAGAGTTAAATATAGTTGATGAATTTCCATTTTGAGTTGATGTAGTTGTTGAAGTATTTGCATTAACGGCTCCTGCTATTCCCGGAGCCATAGCCACTTCATCCGAAAGAGCTCCTTGAAATATTTTTCCTTTTGATGCTACAACAGGCCCACCACTTTCAGGAACTAATAAATCTCCAGTTTTAACTACACCACTATCATCGGTAGTACTACCTGGTGTGGATGCTGATAAAGAGTCTACAGTTGTATTACTTAAAAAACTATCTGCTTTTGAAAATAAATTACCCACACCTTCCATTAATGCTCCTAATCCTGGTATTTTTTTCAATAGCCAAGTTATACCATCAACAATAAATTGAATAGCAAAAGCTGCTAATTTTAATGGAAAGAATGCAACTTTAAGAACAGGAGATAATGCATTAAATAAAGGAACTAATGAACCACCAACGGTAGCAACTATTCCTTTAAGTGTATTTTCTATTTGAGTAATTTGAGATGCTGTTTCTTGTTGAGCTGCATATTGTGCAACTTGTTGTCCCAATTGGTCATCATTTATCTTAGATATATCCAATCCTTTATTTACTGCATCTTGTGCTTGTTTTAATTGGTCACCACTTAATTTACTTAATTTATCTCTTACAGTTAATTCTTTATTAATTTCTTCAACACTTTTACCAGCTGCTTTAGCTAATGCTTGTTGAGTAAAATAGTCTTGTTTTCTAAAATCTCCACTTCTTTGAATTTGATTTAATATTTCCTGATTTGCTTCAACAGTTTTACCCGCATATGCCAATCCTCTAGCTACACTAAGATTAAATTTTCCTCCAACAAAAGTAGATGCTTTTAATTCATCACCAATTCCACTCTCAAAATCCAATAATTTTTCAGCAGTTTTACTTACCGATTCTAAATTACTACCCAATCTTCTTGCCTCAACTGCTTGTTTTGCTATAAGATTAATATCTCCTTTAAATAATGTAGATGTATATTCTGCACTTTTTGCAATATCATCTATTACTTTTTTAGGAGCTACTCCTGCTAATTTAGACATATTTGCAACTTGCAACTGAACACTTGCCGCAGTATCTTCTGATAATCCGCTTACTTCTTCTAATATACCTTGAACTTTAGCTGCACTTTCTGCGCTAACTCCAAAATTAGATTTCATTACAGTTAATGCAGCTACTGCAGATTGAGAATAATCTACAAAATCAGCAAATTCTGATTTTAATGCAGATATTGTATCATATACATCTTTTGCTTCAACTCCAAATTGTGCATAACTTTTTGTTATATTATTTACTTTGGTTTGCATCTCGCCCATTTGTGAGTTGGTAATACCAGTTTCTTTTCTAAAGTCTTCTCCAGCTGATTGTAATGCTGTAAATGATTGTAGTGCTGCTACTATTATTCCAGCCAATAATATCAATCCTCCAGTTGCTACTGCAGCTTCAACACCAAACATTTCAGTTGCAGTTGTTAATTGCTTCATAAACCCAATACCACCTTGTATGGATTCAGGAAGAGCTTCATATATTCCAGACTGCGCTTTCTTTATAGCAGTTAATCTTTGTTCTTTTTGAGATAATTTTGTTGTTGCATCAAATGAAGCTAAAATAGATTCTTTCTCATCATCATTAAATCCAGCTAAAGATTCTTCCAATTCAACTCTTTCTCTTGCTCTATCACTTAAACCTTTAGCACTTCTTTCGGAAGTAACAGTTTGTTTAGCTTGAGATACTAATGAATCCAATTGAGCTTTAATTATATCTTGCTTTTCTTGGTTTATATCATAATCTTCACCATCTAAAACAGATTGTTCTTTTTTTAAATTAACTAATTGCTGATTTAGTGAAAAGTATGCATTAGACCCATTTGTACTTTGCTTTAATTGCTTTTGAGTTTCTTTTCCCAATTTTGCCCAAGACCTACCAATTGCATCTCTTTCTTGTCTTTCTTTTTTTGCTTGATTAGTTGATTCAGTTTGTGCTTCAGCTTGCTCTTCTTCTAAATCTAATTGTTTTTGTATTTCATCAGTTATGCCCTCTAAAATAGCTCTTCTTTCTTTTTCTCTTTCTATTCTTTTTTCTAATCTTTTACGCTCTTCCGCACCAACAACCGCTGCCTTTTTATTTTGTTCGGCAATTCGGGCATTTATTTCTTCAATTTCTTCTAACCCGTCTTTTAATTTTTTAATATCCTCTGGATTTGTAGCCATTTTTTATTTAATACAAGTTATTCGTCATCTAACATACCAAATTTCTTAAATACATTGTATGTTTCTGGGTCTTTTTTTCTATATTTTTCAATAACATCATGCGTACTTGCATTAATAGCTTTAATATCATTATCTAATTTTTTTAATATTGGGTCATTATCAATTATTTTTTGAATTGGTTCTGGTTTTTTCTTTTTTTTAAACCATCCAAAAAATTCATTTAAATTACCTTTAGATATTTTATATTTTGGTCTCATGTTGTATTATTGGGTTTTATACTTCTATAAATATCCTATAAACAAAAAAGTTAGGATTTATCGTTTAATCCTAACTTTAGATGATTTTTGTTGATTTTGAGCGTTTTTTGCTTGCTCATTTTCTTTTTTCTTTGCATCAACCAATTTATTATAGTAAAAGTTTCTTAAATAAGTTGGCATATTGTATAAATCTGATTGGTTGAATCCATGTCCATAATAACACATTTCAAATATTTGAGTGTGTATTAATGCACTATGATTTCTACTTAGGCCAAAAAAACCCAACACCCATTGTGATAGGCGCCTCCTCCACCTCACCATCTTCATGAACATATTCAAATTTCATATCCATATCTGGTGATATAGATTTAACATAATCTCTAAATGCTCTACTGTCTCTAGCCAACATTCCATTGGCATATTTATTTATTGTAGCCATATCATTTTTACCATCAACAGATGTAATCATATATCTCAATCTTGTACTGATTTCATATGAACCCTCTTTGTTCATTTTTTCCAATGCTGCTATATCTTTATCAATAGCCTTTTCATCCCCATGTGTAAGTAATTTAAATGTTAATTTTACACCACTTGGAGTTGTAAAATCAAATTCATTTTTATTTTTAAAAATTGAAAAATCTATATCTTTTGTTTTTACTTTAGATAAATCATATTCTATATTAATTGTATTTCCTGTTTTAGATGAATAAAATGAAACATCATATTCAGGTCCATATCCCAATAAACGAGTTGCTAATATAATAGCATTTTTATCACCAAGAATAATATCGTTTGTATTAATATTATCTACTATAATTGATTCAAATAATTTATCTAAAACAACTCCTTTTTTAATAAGGTTTTGAGATGCTAAAATATCTTCTTCTTTAGCTGTCATATGTTTTATTGTAATTCTACCCGAAGATAATGGGTGTTCTTTAGGATATACTAATCCTTTTGATGGAAGGTCTAATACTTCCGTTGGAAAATCATATTGCGTTTCTGCCATAACTTTAATTGTTTTGTATATATAAATACATTCTTTTTAAAAAATTAAAAACTATATGTTGTAGGATGGGTGTAATTCACAATGACATGATTTGCATAAAGTTTTACCGCTTATATCATTACTGATGTGGTAATCTATTACTTTATTCATTATTTCTCTCTTTTCATCAAATGTGTAATCTTTAGTTTTATCTACATATTTTAGTATAATTTTCGACATTGCTTCTTCGTTATGATGTACCTCCAGCTCTTTAGTAGAACCACATTTAGTACATTTAAACTCATCTTTTTTTAGTATAGGGTATATCCATTCAGTATATAATCTTTTATTTGCTCTTACTAAATTATTTATTGAAGATGTACCACCTTTCCAATTAGCAGAATTAATACCCCATTTAGTAGGAACAATACCATCTAATCTATTTTTTCTCATTTGATTAGAATATTGTAGTTTCCTATCTAATGTAAACGATTTACTTACGTTTTTTCCATAATTAGCTATTCTAATATCAGTATCTTTTGTCAATCCATCATTCCACACAGTTCGTTCACCATTATTAAATTGCTCCCTACGAGTTTTAGATGAATTATTAATTGCTTTTTCATTATGTCCCCAATTGTTTTTTACTCTAGATATATGACCTCGTATCCATTCTTTATATCCTTTCTGTAAAGTAGTGAATGGCGTATCTTCACCGCAACCACATTTACACTTTGGTCTTTCTCCATTTAATAAATATTGATTATATACTTCTTGCGATGTTATTTTGTGAATTTTAGAACTATGTATTCTAAGTGAATCTAATGAATTTAACTCTTTTTTACAATGCTTACATATATACATAAAAAATCCCTTTACATATAAATATAAAGGGATTTATGAAAACGTTTACTTTTGATTAAGAAATATTAAAAATTCATAATCATATGTTAATGTTAAAATTCGAGCACCGCGTAATCGTAAGCCAAAGTAAGTGTGATTTCTGCTGGGTCATTAGAACTGAAATCTAAATCACCAAAGTTAGCCTGAATAATGAAAGCTCCTTTAAGTTTCCATTGTTCAATTTTATCACCTACTGGTCCTAACATATAGATATCGATATCTTTTTTGTAGAAATCAGCGTATCCATCTCTACCAGTGATTGATTCATGTGATAAACGAACCCACTCCATTACCGCTTGAGCGCCAGATGGAACAATTGGGTCATACATAGTAATCTCCAAATCTTGCCATTCACCTTTACCTTTCAATTGTCTTTTTACGTTGATATGGTCTAAGGTTACTTTTTCAAAGTTGATTTGAGGTCTGTTACCAGCTTTAATCATATAAGATTGAATACCGTCTATTTCCATAATATAACGATTCTTCATCTTTGGTTCGAAGTTCGTATAGAACATTTTATCAAACTCTAATATTTCTGCCATTTTCTATTCCTTTTAATTATATTAATAAATATCTACTTTTTCTTTTTCTATATTATGCTGAGAAACTTGCTCCAGTAGGTAAGATGTTGAAATCTATTACAATAAATTCCGCTGTCTTAGCCGGTTGTAAGTAAACTGCTCCTGCTAATATATTTCTATCAATCACATCCGGTGTGTTGTTTGTTTCATCCATTACAACTTTGAATGCGTATAAACCTTGTCTTTGTTGGATAGCCTCTAAATAAGGGTTTACAGTGTTTAAGAAACGAGTTCTAGTAGTAGATGTATTTTGTTCGAACACTAAGTAACGAGATGTAGAAGCGATAAACTTCTTCATTGTGATAAGTAATCTTCTAACATTGATTCTATCTAATGCTGATGCCTTATCTTGCAATGTTTTCTGTCCAAATGCTACAATACCTTGTCCAGGAAATGCTGCGATTGGATTAACTTTACCTTCATATAAAGTATCTCTTTCAGCGTGTGTTAATCTATTTAATACACTAACTGCTCCAGTGATACCACCTCTATTCAAACCAGCAGGTGCAAACCACTCTGCAGCTAATCTATCATTAGAAGCGTAAACCGCCGGTAACAATACTGATGGTGGAACTGCTGTTAATTTGTTTGTGTTAGAATCAATTGTCTTAATCCAAGGATAGTAAGTACCAACATAGTTTGAATCTATTGTTGCTGCTTGGTCTACCACATTTTGAATTGAATCTCCAGCACCAACTAAATCAGCGATGTAAAATGCATCTTGTCTACTTTCAACCATATCAACAACTGCTTGTACAGTTGATGGGTGTAAGTTTCCGATAACACCAGGTGTTACTACCATATTGATATCCCACTCATCTGCGTTAGAGATAGCGTTGATTGCTTTTAAGTATGCTACTGAACCAGAAGATGATGATTTAGATAAATCATATCCTTGCGTATTTGCTGCTGATATTGAAGTTCCTAAGTTGATTGGAACGATAGGGTTAGTACCATCAAATCCCTGTTGGAAACCTAATACAAATTGTCTCTTAGCCATATCCGCTGCTGATGAACCAGTCATTTGGTATGCTAATTGAGAATCAAATCCAAAATCAACATTCTTACCATATCCAGCTCCGTTAGGAAGTGGTGCTAAATATGATTCGTTATCCATAGATACTCCAGATGTTTCAAAATCAAATCCACTAAAGTAGATTGGAGAAGATGCTGAGTTATTTGCTGAACCAGTTTGATATGCAACTGCTGGAACTAAATTATCTTGTCCAGTTGTTGCAATTGGGTTTGTATAAGCCTCATGTGCGAATGGAGCTGCCGAAATTGGGAAAGTACCAGGTCCACCAATACCCATATTAGAATCGTTTACAACAACTCTGATATATTTTGATTGGTTTTTGTAATCTCCGTTTTGAGTAATTTTACCGTTATCATCAATTGTAATATAAGAATCACCAATTCTTCTAGCTATATAGTTAGGAGAAGCAGGGTCTAAGTTTACATTTGTGTATGTTTCTAATACAACTTTTCTCTTATCAATATCAGAATAACCTCTTACAGTTACAGTGAATACAGAGTAATCAGTTGAACCATCTTCACCAGCTGCTTTAACACCACTAATACCAACTTTGTATTTCTTATTATAGTTAGTACCATCTCCAATAGTTACAAATTTAAATAAGTTGTATCTTTGTCCGTTAATTAATTGAGATTTAACAATTGGAGTTTGTGCATTTTCTGCATCATATGAATAATCTTGCAAAGGTAATACAGTTGCTGATATTACAGTATTAGATGCTGCAGAACCAGTATAATTAATTGCTGCATTTTGGAAGTAAGTATAAGCGTATGCTGCTTTAGAACCATTAACAGACTCACCAAATACTGAATTTAAGTTGTTAGTATCTTTTGCTAAAATTGATGCTGATATACTTCCTATACCAGATGCAGATACTGCAAATGAACCATCTAATGCATCATTGCTAGTAATAGTTGCTCCTTGGAAACCATAATTTTGGTAACCATTAGCTGTTGAGTAAAGAACTCCAATAAGTTTTTTACCTAAACCAGCCGAACCAGAAGCGAAGATACCTAAAGGAGCAGTTTGTTGGTAACCACCAATTCCACCTACTTTTACGATAGTTGCTTGTCCGTTTTCTTTTAAATACTGCTGTACTGCGTACTCAGTATAATAAGTACCATCCACTTTACCGAATTTATCTTCAAACTCTGATTGAGTTGTTACAATTGTAGGTACAAATGAAGGACCTTCTTTAGTTGGTCCAATAAATGCCGCTCCAATGTTTCCTACCCCTGTTGATAGGTAAGATAAATCGTTTTCTCTTGTGAATACACCAGGTGATACAATTCTTTCTGCCATGTTATTTCTCCGATTATATTGTTTTAAAAATGCTAATATTGAGTATATACAATATTACCTATATAAATATAATAAAAATGTTCAAAACACAATTTATTTTCTAAACCATGCTTTGAACATTAAAATATTTAATTTTTATTTAAAATTACTAAACAGGAGGAGCATCAGGTGTATCAGTTGAACCAGTATACCAAGGAGTTTCGGTTGTTCCAATTTCTTTAACTAAATACTTAGATGATGTTATTTGATTTTCAATCATTTCGTTAATATGTTCCCAATAATGAGGATATTCAACTGAACCACTTGCTATATTTCTAACCCAACCAATTACTATTTCTTCAGTTAATTCTTCATATGGTACAAAACTACCGGTTTCGATTCTTTTTAAATCAAATGGAGTTGCTCCACCAAAACTACCACTATATCCATCACTATCAACTCCTTCCAATTGCCATCTTACATTTGCAATAGCTCCATCAATAGTATCAGTATTTTGTTTTTTTAAACCAGTTATTTTCCAATTATATGTTAATCCCATAATTATTTTATTTTCTTTTTATAAATATTGAATTTTTATTTTTTAACAATCCACAACATTTCCAACACCAACGGTTTCTTCAATTATTGATTTTATCATTGGATATGCAAATTCGTAAATACTACCAGTTGATAAAGAGCTACAATCTACCCAACATATAGTTGTATCAATAGAACTTGTAATTGTATAAGTTTCAATAACTTCTCTGTTTGTAGTTTGGATTTCATTATCAGAATCTAAATATTGATATTCTTCATATCTAATGCTACCAGTTGGTTCATATTCAAAAGAACTAGATACATAAGAACCAGTCAACATGAGAGAATATACAGATGGAAATTGAACTGATTCTCCTTTTGGAATAGTACTATAAGGTATGTGCATTAATGTTTTATCCGCATGTGGAAAAAATACCATTGATGCTGAATTTGCCATATCTTCGTTTGGATATATCGATGTATGTAAATCCAATTTTCCTTGAATTTTATCTAAATGATATCTATCAATTCTTAAATATGCATTCTGTAAAATACCTAAACTAGTACCAATTGGTGTTGTAAATCTTAATGCCATAATTCTTTTTCTTTATAATATATATTTAATTTTTATGTTTTTAATATCAAAGCTTTCAACTCATCTATTTGAGATTGTAAACTCTTAATTTGGATTTGTTGTTTAACAACTTGTTTATGTTGCTCTCTAAATGCTTCAATCAATAAACCAACAGCAGATGAATAATCTACTGCGTATTCATCTATATCTGCTTCATATGTTGCTAATTCAGGCACAGCCGCATATACTTCTTGTGCAACAACTCCTATTCTTGTATTTGTTTTATGACCAGCTTGCCATCTAGTATCTGCTGTATTTTTGTAATTATAGTACACACCTCTTAAACTCATTACTTTTTGTAATGCGTTATCTATTGTTACTATATTTTCTTTAGCTCTATAATCAGAGTATTGATAAACCGTAGATGTATAAATACCATACCTTACTGTCAATTGATAACTTGTAGTATAACCACTACCTAAACCCATTGTTTGAGTACTCCAGTTATAATATAATGTCCAATCACCTCTTTGTGGGTTATATAAACCGTGGTTTGCACTATTTGACATGAATGTCGTAGTGTATCCATAGTTATCGTAAATAGCCCATCCATACCATCCGTTTAGTCCACCACCGTAAGTACAGTTATTACCATAAGATGCGTAGTTATCAGGATTAATTACACCTCTACCATATGATTGCCAGTATAATCCACTATTACCATAGTTTCTATACCAACCACTATTGTAAATGTCCGATGCTGATGCACCATTATTTAAGTTATTTGCGTAGTTAGCCGTAGATGCGTAGTTTACACTCTGTCCACTAATATTATAAGATGTTATAACTTCGTAATATGTTCCATAACCACCACTATCTCTTGTTTGTGCACTTATCGCAAATCTTGGTTGGCTATTTCTTAAAAAGTGTAATGCGCACATCCAAGGTACATCACCACCAGCATATCCATTAACCCACAATGTATCAGACCAAACAGACCATGCACCTGTCATTGCTACTCTTAATCCAACAGTATAATTGAAATATACTTGCGGATTATATTGAACCCCACCAACATAGTTAGTTGGGAAATATGTAGAATAACCGCCTACATTCAATCCACCAGCAGTTCCAGACAATCCACCGCCATTACCATTATATGTTCCGGCAATGTATTCGTTACCACTCATATCCAACTGCCATCTATTAGCTGCCGCGCTCCATCCACCAATTCTTAATACGTTATCGGAATCAAGACCCATATTTACAGCGTAGTAACCTCCTCTATGGAATGCCATAATAGCACCATTACCACCAGATGAATAAACATACAATCCAATACCAGCAGAGCCATTCACCGAACCATTTCCGGTTACAGAAAATGTACCATACGAACTACCACCATTTATATTAATAGTATTGAATCTAGATGTACCATTAGGGTCATCATAATATCCAGTATCATTATAATCGTACATTATTGGTGCGTAGAAATTTGTCAAAGACCTGTTGTTTCTATCACCCACACCAATTTGAAATATATCAGAACCATGATAAGGGTCATTATCAAAGAATCTAGTTCCACCATATCCATAATATCCACCAATCTCCACACCAGTATGCCATCCTAATACCATACGAGTATGTGTTGAATAACCATTTGAGTATGGTCCTCTTACCCATAACATATAATAAGGTTGTCCATCACCTCTTGCTCCAGAAGTAATACCAGTTTGAGAACCTACTTGAGATGGGTCACTACCACTATTACCTAAATCAATATGTCTATTATTACCAGCTCCACTACCTACTCTGAATACAAATGCACCATCAGTGCCCATATGATAATCAGACCAAATTTGTGGTCCTCTCATTGTACTATTGAACCAAACTGTATTACCATTGTCCCAACGTAAATTCCAGTTGTTGTACATATTTGTAGGTGAACCAGAACCTAATCTCCACTCATTATCAGTATAGTTACCAATCAATCCCCAATAAGGTCCAGCATTATTAAATGCAATATATCCAGTATTACGATATGAGTTCATTTGAACTGCGTTACCATACGCAATTGTTAAATAGTTGATATATGATGTACCAGTTGGGTCTACATAATATCCTGTATTATCCCAATCATACCAAATATTAAAGTATGCACTTGCTCCTCTAATTGTATTATAAGGGCCAATCCATAATTGAACATCAGTTGCTCCTTGGAAACCTTGAGAACCAACATTGCTTCCAACTTGGTCAAATCTCCAACCATGCGTAGAATATGTACCAATACCACCCCATCCAGCTCCAGGCCAGTTTTGTAAAAAGTTTGCGGAGTTATAATAAGAACCATTTACACCAAATGATATAGCTGTTACATAAACTATATTAGATGTATTATTACCATCAATATAATATCCTGTATTATCTAAATCATACCAAACCGGAGACCTCATACTGCCCTGTGCGTATATAATTGCCGGAGAGAATAGATATCCATTTGATGTTGCGTTTAATCCATAAGATGAACCATTACCACCAGCATCTCCAATAAAGATAGAACCATCTAATTGCAATGATAACTGACCAGGTCCAGATGCTAAAGTAAATAATCCACTACCACCCACACCAGTGTATATACCTAATGTTTGAGATTGTCCACCAATATTACCATTCCATACACCACTATTGGTTGCAATATCCATATACCAAGATTGAGAACGGAATTGGTATGTATTTGCATTTATAGTACCATTAACAGTTATACCATTTGTGGTTAATGCATTTATATTAGATGTGTTATTTGCATCAATATAATATCCCGTATTATCATAATCATAGAATATAGTTGCTCTAAATTGATTTGATATTGCTGTTGCAAATGTTGAATAATACCATCCACTACCACCATAGTTTGGAGATTCTAATTCAACAAATCCGTTTGCACTTTTTAATCTAACACCATAATATCCACCAACTTGTGTTTGATTACCACCAAATGGGCCACCAACATTATTATATCCAATTCCATACCAAGGTGAACCATTTATAGTATCACCATTACTACTATTAACACGGAAATGAGTACCTTTAACGGTATTTAAAATAGAATCACCATTAGGGTCTAAATAATATCCATTATTATCCGAATCAATAAATTGTGATGCGTAAATAGGTCCTAATACACTAGTACCATACGCCAATGTAGTATTTAATTCTTCTAATCTAAATCCAGTTATTTCTGCCACACCACTATATCCACCATAAGGATATGAACTTAACCATCCTAATTGAACATATTTTGTATAAGAGTTCCAAGTATAACCAGTACCAGCTCCAGAAGGTCCAATTGTCATTGTGTACTCTGTCCAAGATGTAGAAGGTACACCAGCAAAGAAATATGGTTGTCCCCACCCACCATTATCCGGTTGAGATAAATCATATCCCGCTTGGTCAAATGAAAGATAGTTGTAAGGGTTACCTGATACAGTTCTAATCCATACTGAAACTTTGTAAGATTTTGTTCTATCGATTGGCACCCAATGAGATTGTCTAATAGCTTGATATCCAGTAGCTCCTCTCATTGATAAACTACCTAATTGAGAATCAGATAATCCAGATTGATAACTTACACCAGGCCAGTTATAACTACCATTTGCACCATGCCAGTTATTTGTTAAGAATCTACCATTTGGAACTTGTATAAAGAATGCGTTTGCACCATATCCGGTGTTTATTGCTGATAAGTTTCCTATGTTTACATTACCATTAAATTGGAATAAATTTTGAGAATCTTTAAATACTAATGCCGATGTTGTTTTTATGAAGTTTGAATAATATCCAGTAGTTGATAATGCTCTATATGCTCCACCACTACCAGTATTTTTTGTACCATCTGGTCTAGCAAGAGTAATCATACCATCACCAACTGAATATCCTGCATATTGTGCGTTATTATAACCAGCGACATGGAATACAGGGTGTGCAGTAGCTCCACTATCCCTATTGAATACTACAAAACCATCATTATCATTATAGTTATAAAGTGCAGTTCCCCAAGCTTCACCAGAAAGTACTTCATTTGTACTTCTCATATAGAAACCAGTTGCATCTGCGGTGTTGTTAGCTTGTGTTGTGCTAGTTACTAATGCATTAAGATTTGATGTATTATTACCATCAATATAATATCCAGTATTATCATAATCATAGAATATAGGAGAACGTAAACTACCATATACTTCCGTATATCCATTATAGAATTTTGCTTGAGAACTACCACCAAATCTAATTTCAAAATATGAAGAATATCCTAATATAGATGTGGTTGGTGTACCAGATGTACCACTTGCTCCAAATGCAATTACAGATACACCATTTGGTGCGTTAAATAATCTTATGTTTTCATTATAAGAGTTGTATTGAGAGCCATTATTTATCCATACAGAACCATTTTGTAAATAGTTAATATTAGATGTACCAGTTGGTTTTAAATAATATGCAGTATTTGCATTATCATATATTGTACCACCAACATATGTACTTCCAACAAAAGTTGTATTTTGATTACCATCAATAGTTACTGCAGATGTGTTATTTGTATAGAATACATGCTTAGATGTTGAACCACCACCAGATGAATGATATTGTAAATCAAAAGATGGTCCTGATGTAAATCCTTGTCTAGTTGCTCCAGATTTAAATAGATATATTTTTAATGATGAGTCAGTATATCCATTTGAATAATAGTTATTAAATTGAATATTAGTTGGAGTTGCTCCAGTTGTTTGTCCAGTTCCACTACCACCTGCAATTATTATATTACCATTTACTTGAAATATACCCAATCCATTATCAGATGTAGAACCTAATAATAAATTGTTATTTGCTTTTAATGTCATTAATGAAGTAAATCCAGAATATGTGCCATTACTACCAATACCAAATTGAATTGTAGAACCAGCTCCACTAGCATTACCCATTACAATTCTTGTCATAGCATTATCACCACCACCAATACCAAATGGATTTGTAGAATCATTATTAAACGATATGAATGAATTATTTGCAAATGTCAATGGATATGCTGGCGATGCTGCAACATTTACAGATACATTACCACCATTAGGATTCAATAATATATTGTAGTTATTATTAAGTGCACTTCTATCGGTAGCTTGTAACCAAGTATTTACTGAATACATACCCATATCTAATACAGCATTATCACCACCTCTTAATCTTAATGCCCCACCAGTTTGTGTTGTACCAGATGTTGCTGGATATGCGTTTGTACCATTTGATACATATAATCGAATACCACTGTATGCGTTATTATCTCCAATATAAATGTTAGAACCAGCAAAATATGTATTGCCACTAATGTATCCAGTACCACTAACACCAAACGTATATCCTAAATTAGATGTTGTACCAACATTTGTATTTCCACCACTTGTTTGTAAATTTAAAGGAGATGCACTTCCGTAACTCTCAATAAATGCATATGGAGTACCACTATTATTCCTCCATCCAAAGAATGCGGATGTTCCACTACCAAATGCTTTACCAACTGCATAATCTATTTCTTGAGTTCCACTTAATAAAGAATAATAGTTTGTTACAGTTACACCATTTGTTCCACCAAAATTTGCAGTTGTACCATTTAAAGCTCCTGCTAATGTTAATGCGTTTAAGTTAGAAGTACCATTATTAATATAATATGTTGTACTACCACCCACATATATTGTTGTACCAGTAATTGTACCATTTGCTACAAAGTTTGTATCAGCTATCCAATATTGAGAAGTTTCATTCCACAAGAATTGTCTTGTTGTTTGAGAACCTCTTGATACCTCAATACCAGCATTTAAAGTTGGTGTTGCCGAACCAGTTATATTTGAGTTTAATGTTATTATATTATCACCAACATATAAATTTGTTGCGTTAAGATATTCGGTTGTTCCTAATACTTGTAAGTTACCAGTAATTACCGCTGCGCCAGCAACAGTTAATGTAGTACCATCAAATATTAAATTAGAGTTTACTTTAGCGTTTGGTGCAGTACCATTCAAAGTAATTACACCATTATTAGTTGTACCTGTCAATGCTAAAACTCCAGAAGAACCAGCTGAACCTGATGAACCCGATGTACCGCTGCTTCCAGAAGTACCCGATGAACCACTTGTTCCCGATGTACCTCCGCTACCAGCAGTTCCTGTTGAGCCACTTGTTCCAGATGAACCACTGCTACCGCTTGTGCCAGAAGAACCCGATGTACCACTTGCTCCAGTTAGACCACTACTACCGCTTGTTCCAGAAGTTGCTGATGTACCGCTTGTACCTGATGTTGCCGATGTTCCACTTGTACCAGAAGAACCCGATGTACCTCCCGTTCCTGCTGTTGCTGATGAACCGCTACTTCCACTTGAGCCAGAACTTCCCGATGTTCCCGCTGAACCTGTTGAACCAGTTGTACCACTACTACCAGAAGTTCCTGATGTACCAGCTGAACCCGTTGACCCGGTTGAGCCGGATGTTCCACTTGTACCAGAAGTTCCCGCTGAACCCGTTGAGCCAGTTGTTCCACTACTTCCGCTTGTACCTGATGTACCAGCAGAGCCAGATGAACCTTGAGAACCTTGTCCTCCAGATGTACCACTAGTTCCTCCACTTCCATGCGTACCACTTGCTCCAGAAGTTCCTGATGTACCTCCACTTCCCGCAGTACCACTACTTCCGCTTGTGCCAGAAGTTCCTGATGAACCCGATGTACCTGCACTTCCCGCAGTTCCAGCCGTTGCCGATGTACCAGATGTTGCGGATGTGCCGCTTGTTCCACTACTTCCGCTTGTGCCAGAAGTTCCTGATGTACCACTTGCTCCAGTTACACCACTACTTCCAGATGAACCAGAAGTTCCCGATGTACCTCCAGTTCCTGCTGTTGCGGATGAACCAGAAGAACCTGAAGTTCCTGATGTACCAGCAGTTCCACTACTACCACCTGCTCCCGTTATACCACTACTACCAGAAGTTCCTGAGGTGCCGCTTGTTCCAGAAGAACCTGCTGTACCACCAGTACCTGCTGTTGAATTTGTTCCGCTTGTTCCACTACTTCCTGATGAGCCACTACTTCCGCTTGTTCCAGCAGTACCAGCCGTACCAGCCGTTGATGATGAACCACTACTTCCAGAACTTCCCGATGTGCCAGAAGTTCCCGATGAACCAGTTGTACCTGAAGTACCATGCGAACCAGTTGTACCAGCAGTTCCTCCACTACCAGCAGTTGCCGATGAACCAGAAGTTCCTGATGTACCGCCGGTTCCTGTTGAACCGCTTGTTCCTGATGTGCCACTTGTTCCAGAAGTTCCTGATGTACCACCGCTACCAGATGTACCATAAGAACCACCTGCTCCAGTTACACCACTACTACCACCACTACCGCTTGTTCCACTACTTCCACTTGTTCCAGAAGTTCCCGATGAACCCGTTGTACCAGATGAACCAGTTGTACCCGATGTACCACCACTACCAGCGCTACCGCTTGTTCCACTTCCTGATGTACCAGATGAACCTGATGTACCACCAGTTCCTGTTGAACCATTTGTACCGCTTGTGCCAGAAGTACCCCCACTTCCTGCTGTTGCAGATGAACCAGAAGTTCCTGATGTTCCAGATGTGCCGGCTGAACCTGTTGTACCGGCTGAGCCATTTGAGCCCGATGTACCACTACTTCCGCTTGTGCCAGAAGTTCCTGATGAGCCACCGCTTCCACTACTACCACTTGTACCAGAAGTTCCTGATGAGCCACCACTTCCACTTGTTCCAGAAGTTCCTGAAGTTGCTGATGTTCCAGATGTTCCACCACTGCCGCTTGTTCCAGAAGTTCCTGATGAACCGGCTGAGCCTGTTGAACCGCTTGTGCCAGAAGTTCCTGATGTACCTCCCGTTCCAGTTGTACCTGATGTACCACCACTGCCGCTTGTTCCCGATGTGCCGCTTGTTCCAGAAGTTCCTGATGTACCAGCAGAACCAGTTGTACCCGCTGTACCGCTTGTACCAGAAGTTGCTGCTGCATATTTTGTACCAACCAAACCAGTTGTAGTATCAATTACTAATACCGTATTTGATGTTGATGGTCCAACACTACCAGTGTAGATATTAATACTACCACTAACATTTAAACTACCTGTAATTAAAACACTACCAGTTAATTGTTGAGTATCAGTTACTAAATGTCCAAATATATTTGAACCAGATGAAAAATCAATTGATGATGAAATTATATTAGTAACAATTTGATTTGCTACAATTTTTCCACCTACAGTTAAATTTTGTGTTATTGTTTGAGAACCCGTTACACTTAAATTACCATTAATACCTTCTCCACCATTTACAGTCACCAAACCAGTTACAGTTTGATTACCAACAATGTTTTGATTTCCTAATTGATTAAATGAACCAGTTAAATTTTCATTACCTAAAATGTTTAATGAACCGGTTAAGTTTTCACTACCAGTCACATTTAATGAACCACTTATTGTATCAATTCCAACAATAGTTTCATTACCTAAAATATTTACACTACCAGTAATATTTTCAGTACCAGTTATATTTAATGAACCAGTAATTTGTTCACTACCGCTTACAAATAAACTACCACTTATAGTTTCAATTCCAAATACATTTAATCCTCCACTTACATATTCACTACCACTTAATATTAAATTACCTATAATTGTTTCAGAACCAGTTAAGTATAAATTACCACTAATATTTGTATTTACATTTACACTCAATCCAATGTTTGGTGAAATTTGTGCAATAGCAGAACCTGATTTAATTCTATTAATATCCCCAATACTATTTGCATTAATGTTTGTTAATTGAGAACCATCACCAATAAAGTATGATGCCGATACACTACCACTTACATTTACCGAACCACTAATTTGCTCACTACCACTAATAAAAATCCCCGCTTGAGTTACTCTTACATATGTTGAACCGCTTGCTAATTGAGTTATGTTTGTCAATCCACTACCATCACCAACAAAAGAACCGCTCATAGAACCAGTGATTTGAGAACCACTAATTATAGAAGCTGTTATTGAATTTGATACATTTAATGATGTATTAATAGAAATAGAAGATGTTGAAACAAGTGCTTGGTCAACACCATTTACAGTTACTGCTAATACACTTTGACTAATCTGATTTAACCCATTAGGATTTTTACCTAAATAATTCATCTATTAATTTACATTTTAACTAATTTCCAAAACCGAAACAATTACATCCGCTGATGAAGCTAACGATGATACTACTGAAATATAATCTCCAGCACTCATTGCTATTTTTTGCTCACCACCAACTAATACAGTACTTCCACCAACAGGCACTAAAGCGTTTTTAACTATATACACAGTTTTACTTTGCCCAGCGCTTGTTAAAGTTACACTAACATTAATATTAGATGTATTACTATTTGCCACACTCATACCTATTACAGTAGTTGATGTAGCAGCAGGTGTTTGATACACTATTGTATTTGATGTACCTAACGAACCACTTATACTATTTTTAAATGTATTTGCCATTTATTTTTTTATTTTTATCCTAAAGCAATAGCGTAAGCTAATGCCGTATCTAACACACTTACTCCATTTATATTTACCGAACCAGAAAACACATTAACAGAACCGGATATAACTCCAACCGAACCCGTAACTTGTAAAGGTCCAATTAAAGTTTCACTACCAGTTATAATTAGTGAGCCACTAACTATTTCTGAATTATTAATTACTAAATTATCAAAAGATGCTTGCTGAACATCGATTGCTCCTTTAAATGAGCCAGTAAATGAACCTGTAAAAGACCCACTTAGATTCGCATAAGAATTTAATGATTGTACTATCGAACCTGAAAAAATGGGATTATTTATTTTCATTTATATCCAAAATTTTGTTATAGGTATAAATATAGATAAATTTCCTTTTATGGTTTTACAGGCCAAGTTATGTTGAAAGGGTCTGATTGGTTTGTAATATCTCTAAGTGCTTGTCTATACACTTTCCAATCATTGTTTGAAGCTTGAGGAGAATCTGCTAAATTTGTCCAATCTGATTCTGCTAAAAGAGAATCTCTTAAATTTCTAATTTCAATCCATTGGTTTTCAATACGTGAATTAATTTCATCAGTTGAAGCATTTGATTGATTCCAAACTTGAATATAAGAATCACCACTCAATGTAGGAGTTCCTTCCGTAATATTTTTTGTGTAATCGTTTGGTTTTGGAGTTGGTGTTACTAGATTAACTCCCCATTCAATTAAAATATCATTTGATAAATTTTCAGGAAAGCTAACATTAGGATTATCCAACTTTAATTGTTCAATTGTATATGGATAAGTTATTGTATCGTTAATAATTCTTAAATACATAATTACTTAAAGTTTGCAGGTATTGATGAATAGTTTGATAAACCAGTACAATTATGAAAAGCCCCAGCTCCATAAGGTTGAGGACTTCTTAACCATAATGTTGGTGCAGTTCCACTCATAGAATTTGAAGTACTACTCATATAATAAATATTACTAAAAATTGTTACTTGAGTATTATATGTAAATTGTAATGGAAATGTTAATGATTTACATAATCTAAATGTTGCCGAAAAGTTAATAGCGTTTACACAAGTATCAAAAAGATTTGATGGATAGCTTGATAACAATAAACAGTTATTAAATGAAGATGCAAATATACTAGCATTTACATTATTAGTAAATAATCCAGATGGTATTGATGTTATATTTGTATAAGAAAATACATCCGAAAAGTTAATAGCGTTAGTTGAATATTGAAATATACCAGAAGGAATTGTTGTTATTCCCGTATTACGCATAAAAGATGAAAAAACCTCAACATCTTGCAATCCAATATAATCGGTTGGCAATGATGTTACATTTATACATCCATAAAAATTTATTTGTCTTAATCCAACAGTTCCCCAAGCATTAACCGATTTAATTAAAGATTTTATTGCTGATGCGTTATTAACAATAAAACCCGGCATAAATCCTGTAATTGAAATTTGATATGTACCTGCTGATGAGTAAGTATGCAATGCATTTACATCCGTTGATGATGTAATTGTATTACTATTACCGTCTCCCCACGTAACTACAAAATTAGGAGTTAATCCATTATAATCAGTTAAGGGTAATGTGAAAGAACCCCCTGCTGCTACTTGTATTGTAAATTGAAATGGTTGTGCCACTGCGTTACTTTGTGATGATAATCTTCTTGCTATTCCCATAACTTATTATGCCATATTTTTGCCTGTTAAGAAGCCATAATATGTAGTTCCTCCATCATAAGTATAAATAACTACAATATCTGTTCCTGATGATGATAGGTTTGGTGCTACTCCACTTGCCCATTTAATAGATGGCCAAGTTATTGTATATGCCCCTCCATTAATTAATGCTAATGTGAATCCAAATGCTTTTCCAAGTGGTTGATTTGATAAACTTATTGTTGTTGTTGCGTTTACAGTTCTAACAAAGTTATTTGCTGTTGATAAATCTATTGTAAATGAACCACCAGTTCCTAAATTTGAATATGTCTCATTATATGTTGTTGGAGATACTGCACCTGCTACAACTAATGTACTACCATTAAATGTTAAGTTAGAATTTACTCTACCGCTTGTTGATGCATTTATATAAGTTATTACACCATTATCAGTAGTACCAGTCAATGCTAAAAATCCAGATGTACCATTAGTACCTACACCGCTTGTTCCAGATGTACCTGCTCCGGAAGTACCACTACTTCCACTTGTACCAGAACTTCCAAAGAATGTACCATTAAGTCCTGAAGTACCACTAGAACCCAATCCAGATGTACCGCTTGTACCAGATGTTCCTGCTCCAGATGTTCCGCTTGTTCCAGATGTACCAAAGTATGTTCCATTCAAACCACTTGTTCCAGAAGTTCCTATTCCAGAAGTTCCTGATGTTCCGTTTGATGAAGTTAAACCAGAAGTACCTGAAGTACCACTACTTCCAAATAATGTTCCATCTAAACCACTTGTACCAGAACTTCCATCAATTCCGGAATTACCGCTCGTTCCAGATGTACCTGCTCCAGATGTTCCGCTCGTTCCACTACTACCAAAATATGTACCATCTAAACCACTTGTTCCAGAAGTTCCGTTACTACCAAATCCAGATGTACCGCTTGTACCAGTAATTCCCGATGAGCCGCTTGTGCCAGAAGTTCCCGATGAACCAAAATATGTTCCATCTAATCCTGAAGTACCAGATGTGCCTGATGTACCTGCTGTACCGCTTGAGCCTGCTCCAGAAGTACCACTACTTCCGCTTGTACCGCTACTTCCAAAGAATGTACCATCTACTCCCGATGTTCCCGTTGTTCCCGAAGTACCAGTTATACCACTTGTGCCACTTGTACCAGATGTACCTGTTGTACCACTACTTCCAAAGAATGTACCATCAACTCCAGACGTTCCTGATGTTCCGGTTGTTCCAGATACGCCGGATGTTGCTGAAGTCCCTGATGTTCCCGTTGTACCACTACTTCCGAAGAATGTACCATCTACTCCTGATGTTCCAGATGAACCGCTTGTACCTGTTGTTCCCGATGAGCCACTTGTACCAGAAGTTGCAGATGTTCCACTACTACCAAAATATGTACCATCTTTACCGCTCGTACCGCTTGTTCCAGAAGTTGCTGATGTTCCGCTTGTTCCAGAAGTTCCCGATGTACCATTCGTGCCAGAAGTTCCTGATGTAGCGCTACTTCCACTTGTACCATATGAGCCAGTAGTTCCTGAAGTTCCAGTAGAACCGCTTGTGCCAGAAGTTCCTGATGTACCATTCGTTCCGGATGTGCCAGAGGTTCCTGATGTAGCGCTTGTACCAGAAGTTCCTGATGTACCGGTTGAACCACTACTTCCGCTTGTGCCAGAAGTTCCATCATGTCCATCGGTTCCTGATGTACCAGAAGTTCCTGATGTACCATACGAACCAGTTGTACCTGATGTGCCCGTTGTTCCGGATGACCCAGATGTACCAGCTGTACCCGTACTACCATTTGTACCAGATGTTCCGTTTGTTCCGGATGTACCAGAAGTTCCTGATGTGCCCGTAGTTCCCGATGAACCACTACTTCCGCTTGTGCCAGAAGTTCCTGATGTACCATTTGTGCCAGATGTACCAGAAGTTCCTGATGTTGCGGATGAACCGCTTGTGCCAGAAGTTCCCGATGTTCCATTACTACCTATTGCTGATGTACCAGAAGAGCCTGAAGTTCCTGATGTACCGCTTGTGCCATCTGTTCCAGATATACCTGAAGTTCCTGATGTGCCAGTAGTTCCACTGCTTCCACTTGTTCCAGAAGTTCCTGATGTGCCGCTTGTACCATTACTACCATCTATACCGCTTGTGCCAGAAGTTCCTGTGCTTCCACTTGTACCAGAACTTCCCGATGTACCAGTTGTACCGCTTGTGCCAGAAGTTCCCGATGTTCCCGTTGAACCACTACTTCCGCTTGTGCCACTTGTTCCACTACTTCCGCTTGTGCCAGATGTACCATCAGTTCCTGATGTACCACTACTTCCGCTTGTGCCAGAAGTTCCCGATGAACCACTTGTACCAGAAGACCCAGATGTACCACTGCTTCCACTTGTGCCAGAAGTTCCTGATGTGCCGCTTGTGCCAGAAGTTCCTGATGTGCCCGATGAACCTGTTGTACCACTACTACCGCTTGTGCCAGAAGTTCCAGCAGAACCGCTTGTTCCCGATGTACCACTTGTGCCAGAAGTTCCTGATGTACCATGCGAACCAGTTGTACCACTACTTCCAGAAGTTCCTGATGTGCCATCTCTACCAGATGTACCGCTTGTTCCCGATGAACCAGATGTGCCACTTATACCACTACTTCCAGAAGTTCCACTACTTCCTGATGTACCTGTTGTTCCACTTGTGCCAGAAGTTCCATCTTTACCGCTTGTTCCGCTTGTGCCAGAAGTTCCTGATGTACCATTTGAACCAGAGCTTCCGCTTGTGCCAGAAGACCCAGATGTACCACTACTACCAGATGTGCCAGTTGTTCCGCTCGTTCCACTACTTCCTGATGTACCTGTTGTTCCCGATGAGCCCGATGTACCATCAACTCCAGATGTACCGCTTGTTCCGCTTGTGCCAGAAGTTCCTGATGTACCCTCAGAACCTGTTGTACCACTACTTCCGCTTGTTCCACTACTTCCACTACTACCTGATGTGCCAGAAGTTCCTGATGTACCGCTCGTACCGCTTGAGCCAGAAGTTCCTCCACTTCCGCTTGTGCCACTACTTCCGCTTGTGCCAGATGTGCCAGAAGTTCCTGAAGTTCCACCACTTCCACTACTTCCACTACTACCAGATGTACCACTACTACCGCTTGTACCACTACTACCGCTTGTACCACTACTACCGCTTGTGCCAGAAGTTCCACCAGTTCCGCTCGTTCCACCACTTCCGCTTGTTCCCGATGTACCGGATGAACCATTACTTCCTGATGAACCTGATGTGCCAGATGTTCCCGATGAACCAGTTGTACCGCTTGAACCACTTGTACCGCTAGTAGCGCTTGTTCCACTACTACCGCTTGTACCACTACTTCCTGATGTTCCAGCTGAGCCAGCACTACCGCTTGTTCCCGATGTACCACTACTGCCTGATGTACCTCCACTACCAGCAGTTCCATCTGTTCCGCTTGTGCCAGATGTTCCATCTACTCCAGACGTACCACTACTTCCACCGCTTCCTGATGTTCCGCTTGTGCCAGAAGTTCCTGATGTTCCGCTTGTGCCAGAAGTTCCCGATGAACCCGATGTGCCACTTGTACCATCAATTCCAGAAGTTCCCGATGTGCCGCTTGTACCAGAACTTCCCGATGTACCACTTGTACCATCAGAACCCGTTGTACCACTACTTCCTGATGTGCCGCTCGTACCAGAAGTACCCGATGTACCGCTTGTTGCTGATGTTCCCGATGTACCAGATGAACCTGACGAACCCGATGTACCAGATGAGCCTGAAGTTCCTGATGTTCCACTTGTTGCTGATGTTCCACTTGTGCCGCTTGTTCCAGAAGTTCCTGATGTGCCGCTTGTACCACTACTTCCCGATGTACCAGTTGTTCCTGATGTACCAGAAGTTCCCGATGTACCATCTACTCCGCTTGTGCCAGAAGTTCCTGATGAACCAGTAGTACCACTACTTCCGCTTGTTCCAGAAGTTCCTGATGTGCCAGATGTACCTGCTGTTCCTGTTGAACCCGATGTACCAGAAGTTCCTGATGTACCACCAGTTCCAGATGAACCTGCTACTGCATCAACACTCTTAGCTTCTAATTTTTTAGTTGTATTATTCCAAACAACTACATAAGGTGATGATGAAGATGTATAAAAATTATTTACATAAATACTTCCACTTGCTCCCAAACTTCCAGTTACAGTAAAGTTTGCGTAAATAGTACTATCAGAATAAGCACTTACAAAACTTGCTGTGTTTACAGTCTGAGAATTTAAAGCGTACAATGCGTAAGATGCAGTTGCTACACTCATTGAAGAAGTTTGTGAGTTTTTCACAAAACTACTTGTATCAATATATCCAGAAGTTCCACTTCCACCACCATTTGATGCGAATGCTGCTGATATAGCTTGGTATGCTAAAGAAGCCGTGCCAACAAACATTGAAGCCGTTTGAGATGCTTTAATATATCCACTCAAATCTACATTTGATGCATTTTGTGCAAATAATGCGTAAGATGACGATATTGCGTATGATGAACTCAATACCGTCATTGAAGCGGTTTGAGATGCTAATAGATAATTACCAGATTGTTGAGATGATGATATTAATGCAACTAATGAAGAACTGCTCAATCCTATTAATGAAGATGCAGTTGCTGAGTTTTGTGCAAATACAGCGTAAGATGATGAATTTACAGTTCCAACAACTCTATTACCCTGAATTGTACCACTAATTACACTACCACCACTTCCAATTACAACTTGTCCACTTTCAGTTCCAGCAAATGAAATTTGAATTGTATTACTATCAATTGATGTAATAGAAGCTGGTATGATTTGCTGATTAGAACCAGTTTCATAAACCTGAACAACAGGGTATAAAATTCCTAAGTTGTGAACAATTGTTAATATATTTACATTACTAAATCCAACAGTTTCAACTTGGGATAATTCAGGCTGAGGGATATAATAACCTCTACTTACATCGTATCTTAAAACATCATATTGTGCAGATGCAGTAGGTCCACTTCCTTGGAATGTATATGTACCTAAGAATGAACCACTATGTAATGGAGAGAATATAGCTTTACTTGCTGTTAATTCAGTTGTAGTTGTATTATTGCCTACATAAAGATTTCCCCAAATTGATGCCGATGTATTTGTTACAAATCCTTTATCAGGAGAAATAGATGCTGTAAATGAACCTGATTTTAATATTGCCGTTTCAAATGATAAATTTGCAATATTAATATTTGTTAATCCACTACCATCTCCAACAAATGCCGAACCAGAAGATACAACAACATTACCACCAGTTACATATAACCCACCCGTAAATGCTCCAAATACATTACTTTGGAATCCACCAATAGGTGAAATAGATGCTGTTGCAGAACCAGATGTTAATCTATCTAATTTTAAATCTTTTAATGCGTTTACAGGTATATTAAATAATCCACCACCATCACCATAATAAAGTGATGTAGATATATAAGTGTTTACAAATAATCCATTATTAGGAGAAATTACTGCTTGATATGAACCAGATTGGATTCTATCTAATTGTAAATTTTGAAGAGCTGCTGCAGGAATGTTAAATAATCCACCACCATCTCCATTATATCGAGATGCTGTAATACTACCACTAATTGCTACTGCTCCACTTACAAATAACATTACTGAACCAGTAGGTTGTACACCACCATCAATATTTGTATAAGCGTTTACTAATAATCCAGTATTAGGTGCTACTGATGCAGTTACCGAACCACTAGCGATACGAGGAGCTGCTGCCGCTTGTACACCAGTCAAATTAGAACCATCGCCATAATATGTAAATGCAGTTACACTACCACTTACATAAACCGAACCGGTAAAATGAGAACCAGTTTGAGCTGATATAACTCTAAACCCATAATCAGGTGATGTGGATGCCGTTACTGAACCACTAGCAATAAATGGTGATGATTGTGCAGTTACATTTGTAATATAAGTACCATCACCATAAATGTAATTTCCAACAAATACACTACCACTAATATTTACCGAACCAGTAAATTGAGAACCTATTTGAGAACCCGTTGCTGCTGTTTGAACTCTAAATCCATAGTTAGGAGAAACTGATGCGGTTACACTACCACTTTCAATTAATGGAGAAGCTTGTGCAAATACATTTCTAATATAAGTACCATCACCATATATGTAATCACCTACAGTCAATGAACCACTAATAGATGTACTACCAGTAATTTGTGCTGCTACAAATGAACCAGTAAATGGAGTTGTTAAAATAAATCCATAATTAGGGTCAACCGATGCAGTTACACTACCACTTGCTATTAATGTTGCAGTTAATGCAGGTATGTTTATTAATCTACTACCATCACCAATAAAGAATGATGCAGATACACTACCACTTACATAAACACTACCAGTAAAGTGAGAACCACTATTTGGTGATAATACTATAAATCCATAATCAGGTGCTGTTGATGCCGTTACACTACCACTAGCTATTCTATAAGCATCTCCAGTAAATGCAGAACGAGGAATATCAAATAATCCTTTACCACTACCACTAAAATAAGAACCACTTTCTAATTGTACAACACCACCGTATCCACCACTTATAAATAAACTACCACTAATTTGTTGAATATCCGATTGAGAATATCCAAATATATTAGAACCAGAAGAATAAATTACAGAAGATGAAATAAATTGAGTAATTACTTCTTTTGTTACTATTTTACCATCTACATATAAATCACCAGTCACAAATTCAGAACCAGTAATTATTACATTACCAATTACATCTAAACCACCTGTAATATTTGTAGAGCCAGTTAAATTTATTGAAGAACTTACACTTGCATCTACATTAAATGAACCGATAAAATTAGAAGATTGTGAAACATACAATCCACCAACTATTGATGTATTTGAATTTACAATCAATCCAATATTAGGGTCTACAGAAGCTGTTACACTTCCAGTAGCCATTTGATAAACATTTTGTGCTAATGCAGTTAATGGTATATTAAATAAATCTCTACCACTACCACTAAATGAACCACTAAATGCAGGAGATGTAATTGAACCACTACTTACTATAATTGAACCTGTAAATTGAGAACCGCTATCAACAGAAATTACTCTAAATCCATAATTAGGAGAAACCGATGCGGTTACGCTACCACTAGCAATTCTAGATGCATCTCCACTTAAATTTGAAATTGGAATATTAAATAATCCTTCACCACTACCACTAAAGAATGAACCAGATGATAAGAAAATACTTCCACTAAATATTGAACCACTTGCGGTTGATTGAACTATAAATCCTTGCGGAGTTGCGGATGCGGTTACACTACCACTTGCAATTCTAAATACCTCAGATGATAATGCTGCTACTGGTATATCAAACAACCCTCTACCACTACCACTAAACATTGAAGCTGATACTGGGAATTGGAATGTTGAGAATGTATTTACTACAAATCCTTTATCAGGAGAAATTGATGCTGTTGCCGAACCACTAGCAATTACAGTTGCTGTTTTAGATGGAATATTTACTAATTGAGAACCATCACCAATAAAGAATGATGCTGATATACTTCCACTAATATTAACAGAACCGGTAATTTGAGAACCACTTGCTATTGATGTTACTATAAATCCATTATCAGGAGTTACCGATGCAGTCACACTTCCACTAGCAATCAATGTTGCTGTTTTAGCAGGTATATTAACTAATTGAGAACCATCCCCTATAAAGAAAGATGCAGATATACTTCCACTTACATTTATTGAACCCGTAAATTGAGAACCATGTGTAGTTGATAATACTTTAAATCCATATGGAGAAACTGAAGCTGTTATACTTCCCGTAGCCATTTGATATACATCACTAGCTAATGCCGATAGTGGAATATTAAATAATCCAGCACCACTACCAGTATAAACTGATGCGGATACTGATTGTAATATTGAAAATGTATTAACTACAAATCCAGTATTAGGTGCTATTGATGCGGTTACACTTCCACTTGCTATTTGATAAGGTGGCGTAGTTGGTACATTTCTTAAACCACTACCATCTCCACTAAATGCTCCAGTAAAAGAACCAGTATAAGAAGATGCCGTTACAAATCCAGCAAACAATCCACTTTGCATTGAAACCGAACCAGTAAATTGTTGTGTATGTACATTATCATTACCAAATGTATTTGAGCCTGATGAATAAATTACAGAAGATGAAATAAATAAAGTATGTAATTCTCTAGTAAAAATTCTACTATTTACATAAAGGTCGCCATCTATTGTTTCATTTCCGTATATGTGAGAATTTTGATAAACAACAGAATTACCAACAATTTCTGAATTACTATTTACCAATAAATTATTAAACGATGCAGTTCCACTAGCAGTTACATTTCCTTGAATGTTTGTGTTAGTATTAATAAGCAATCCATCATTACCAGTAAAAGATGCAGTTGCAGAACCACTTGCTATTAACGTTGCTCTTTGAACATTAATATTAGTAAGTTGAGAACCATCTCCTTGGAATGAACCAGTAAATGAACCAGTAAATGTAGTACCAACAAACAATGGTGAATTAATAGAACCAGTAACTTCTAATTTTCCTAAGAATGTTGCGTTGCTATTACCAACTACACTACCAGATACTCTTACGCTACCAGTAAATTCAGAACCACTTGCCGCAGATGCTACTCTAAATCCAAATTGAGGTGTTACTGATGCAGTCACACTACCAGTAAACATTGTAGTAACATTAGTTGCTAATGCAGATAACGGAATATTAAATAAATTTGCACCACTACCACTAAATGAACCACTAAATTGTCCACCTATAAATTGAGAAGCTGATATAAAACTACTTCCAGTTACAAATATAGAGCCTGTAAAACTTGCTCCTGCATTTGGAGATAATACAACAAATCCATAATCAGGTGAAACAGATGCGGTTACACTACCACTAGCTATTAATGGAGATATTTGTGATAATGCCGATAAAGGGATATCTGTCAATCCTCTACCACTACCACTATAAAATGAACCTGTTGTTAATACTACGTTTCCGCCACTTACAAATAAAGAACCAGTAAATTGAGAACCACTATCTATTGAAATTACTTTAAAACCAAAATTAGGTGATACAGATGCAGTTACACTACCACTAGCAATAAAAGATACAGTTTGAGCTAAAGCTGATATTGGAATATTAAATAATCCACTACCATCTCCTTTATATAGAGATGCCGATACACTTCCAGTTATATTAACTGAGCCTGTAATCTGAGAACCGCTTATTGGTGAAATTACTTTGAATCCAAATTCAGGTGATACAGAAGCAGTTACACTTGCTGTTGCCATCTGATATACATCTTGTGCTAATGCAGATAATGGAATATTAAATAATCCGGCTCCACTACCGCTAAACATAGATGCAGTTACATTTCCGTTTACATAAACACTACCTGTAAATTCAGCACCACTATTAACAACCAACCCATATCCGTTTATTAAAGCTGCAGATAAACTACCACTTAATAATCCTCTTGCTGTTGCTATATTTGTCAAACCACTACCATCACCAATAAATGATGATGCAGTTACATAACTGTTTACTGAAACACTACCTGTAAATTGAGAACCGCTTGTAACTGATGTTACTAAAAATCCAACATTAGGATTTACTGATGCAGTTACGCTACCACTAGCTATTAATGGAGAAGTTTGAGAAAGTGCAGATAATGGAATGTTAAATAATCCACTACCATCTCCTTTATATAGAGATGCCGATACACTTCCACTTATGTAAACACTACCAGTAGATTGAACTCCATATGTAGTTGAATTTATTATAAATCCTTGGTCAGGTAAAGCTGATGCTGTTACGCTTCCACTTGCTATTCTATATACTTCTTTTGATAAAGCTGATATTGGAATGTTGAATAATTGAGAACCATCTCCTACAAAAAATGATGCGGATACACTTCCACTTACATAAACACTGCCAGTAAAGTGAGAACCACTTGCCGCAGATATCACACTAAATCCTAAATCAGGATATGCGGATGCTGTTACACTACCACTTGCTATTCTATATGCCTGTTGTGATAATGCTTCCAATGGTATATTAAATAAACCACCACCGTCTCCATTATATCTAGACGCAGATATACTACCACTAATATTAACCGAACCAGTAAATTGAGAACCACTAATTGATGATTGTACAATAAATCCTAAATCAGCGTATGCAGATGCAGTTACACTACCACTAGCTATTTGATATGCTTTTTGTGCTAATGCATTTAAAGGAATATTAAATAATCCACTACCATCTCCTTTATATAGAGATGCTGAAATACTTCCACTCACATAAACCGAACCAGTAAATTCAGAACCATTTAAAGTAGATGTTACTATAAATCCTTTATCAGGTGCTACTGATGCAGTTACACTTCCACTTGCTATTAATATTGCAGTTTGTGCTGGTATATTTGTTAATCTGCTACCATCTCCTATGAAGAAAGATGCTGATATACTTCCACTTACATAAACACTACCAGTAAAATGAGAGCCCGATTGTGGAGATAAAACAACAAATCCACCATCAGGTGAAACAGATGCAGTTACACTACCACTAGCTATTTGATATGCTTGTTGAGCTAATGAGTTTAATGGAATATTAAACAATCCACTACCATCTCCTTTATACAATGATGCAGATACACTGCCACTTACATAAACACTACCAGTAAAATGAGAACCACTATTTGCTGATTTTACATCAAATCCAAAATTAGGTGACACAGATGCAGTTACACTACCACTTGCAATTAAAGATACCGTTTGTGCCAATGCAGATAATGGAATGTTAGATAAATTTCTACCATCTCCAAAGAAAGAACCAGTAAATGAACCAGTAAATGATGAACCAGTAACAGATTGTGCTATTACAACTGAAGCTGAAACATAAGATGCAGTTATATATGTTGAAACTAAATTATTTAATATACCTGTATTTCCCACAAATAATGATGCAGATATACTTCCACTTACATTTATTGAACCTGTAAATTGAGAACCACTTGCTAAAGATTCAACTTTAAATCCATATGAAGGGTCAGTTGATGCGGTTACACTACCACTAGCTATTCTAGTTGATTGTTGTGCATCAGGAGTTAAAGCTGAACGAGGAATATCATATAAACCAGCACCACTACCGGTAAACATTGATGCTGATACTGTTGTTTTAAATTCTGCCGAACCAGTTACTACTAAAAATTCTTCTACAGATACGCCAGTATTAATTTGTAATCCTAAATTTGGAGAAATTGATGCAGTTGCACTACCACTAGCTATTCTAGGGGCTACTGTTGCAGGTACATTTGTTAGTTGAGAACCATCTCCACTAAAATATCCATTAAATGCTCCAGTAAATGAACCAGTATAAGAAGATGCTGTTACAAATCCAGCTATTAATTCGGTTTGAATTTGTACAGAACCAGTTAATTGCTGTATATGTGTAGTATCATTACCAAATATATTAGAACCAGATGAATAAATTACTGATGATGAAATTAAATTTACAATTAATTGGTCAGCAATAATTGATTTAGAAACATAAAGGTTTCCTAATATAGTTGTATCAACATTTACCTGCAACCCTAAATTTGGAGAAATTGATGCCGTTGCCGAACCACTAGCGATTCTAGGAGCAACTGTTGCAGGAACATTTGTTAAATGAGAACCATCTCCATAATAAGTAAATGCGGTTACACTACCACTTACATTTATTGAACCTGTAAATTGAGAACCACTATCCGTTGAAGTTACTACAAATCCAGCATTAGGGTCTACCGATGCTGTTACGCTACCACTAACAATTTGATTTGTTTTTGGTAATTGAATAAATCCTCTATTTCCATCTGAATCGGAAACTACAATAGCCGGATTATCATATAAGGATGCCGTAAACGATGGAACACCTAAATTTGGTTCTGCTTGAGATAAATCAAGGAACTGATATCGGTCTGCCGTTACATTTTTTGGGGATACTACCCTTACCCTGCCTGTTAATAGATTACTTATTGCCATTAGCGATTTCCAACTTTGTTATAAATATAAAGAATTAACTATAAATATCACTCAATGATATTATCGTTATTCATTAGCACTTTCTAACAAAGAAAGAATCACAGATAAATCTGGCGAACCAGAAACAACGAATCCATAACCTTGTTGTAATACTAATTTACCAGCTACCACCGGTGAAAGTGAATCTGCCGATGGTATAGTTACATTAGTTACCAATTGTATTGGTTCTTGAGCCACATAAAATGGATTTTGTATTGTATTTACAATTACATTTGTTAATTGATTTATTAAAAATGATGAGCCTGATAATTCCAAGTCGGATGGTGTATATTGTGGGTCAATAGATTGTGTATATTGTGTTTGATATAATCTATCTACATTTACAGAACCAGTCACCGATTCATTTTTAATAATTTGTTGAATCAAAGTATTTGTATATTCTACCGCAAAAATAGATGCAGAATATTCACCTGTATAAATTGCAGAGTTACCATCCTTATCATAAAAAGAAAGTGCCGCTTTTTTAGTTCTAATATTACTAGCATTTGCAATATCATATTGTAAAGCGTCTGCTACAATTGTTGCATAATTTTCAAAACGAGATGCAGTAATTATAAATGGATTATCTGATAAATTATTTTGAAAATTTACATATTGCTCTACTTCGTATCTTAAAAAGTTTTCATTTTCTCTTATCAAAGCAGATGCACTTGTAAAACTACTGGTTGAATATATTCCAGTAAAATCAGGCACAGGTAAAAATGCGTTTGATAAAATAGATATTGTTACAGGTTGTGTTACATAACTATTGTTTGTAATTTGAGCCGAAAGTACAATAGTTGATACACCCTGTGGTGTTATATAAACCTCATCTTGCTGTCCAGTTAAATTATAAACTACGGACTTAAAGGAGTTTAAAGGTACAAAAGTAGATGCCATTTTATTTTTTTATTTTTCTTTTTTATATCTGTAGAGCCAATGAATATGGTGTAACTAACGCAAATAACGATTTGTTAAATGTTCTACCTATCAATGTTCCAGTTGATTGGTTAATTGTTAAACCAGTACCAATATTAAAGTTACCATTTTGGTCACCAGATGTGAAGTAAATTCTACCACCACCCAATTCGGTAATATAATATGCTGGATTTGCAACACCATTACCACCCTGATTTGGAGGAAGTGCTTTAAATGTTACACCAGCTCCGTTATAAGAATAGTCAATACCAGTTGCTACAATCAACGAACCAAATGTTTCTAATGGTGCGTTAGCTACTATAAACTCTGCTCTTGTTCTTAAATATCTATTTGTTTCTAAAGTTTCTAATAATTGTGAATTTGTTACTGCTTTTGCACTTCCAAATTGACCTGTGTAATAAGAAGATGCTGCTGCAATACCTCTTTGATTACCACCATATATTAAATCTGTCACACAAGCATCAACAATCAATCCAGTATCTCTAGAACAACTAGCTTCATTATATACTAAATATGGAAATGCTCCATTTGTATAAGAAATTGCTTGATATTTTAATTGTTCTTTAGCTGCAAGTAATCTTTGAGCTGCTGCTTTCTTTCTAGCAGTAGGTTGTATTAATTGAGTTTGTACAATTAATTTATTAGATATACCAGATGCGTAATTAATACCATCTGCAGTTTGTTGCTTTTGTCCAAACTTACCATTTGATGTGTAAGAAGATTGAATTGCTACCGATGGAATTAAATAATAGTAAGAACCTGCTTGCGTACTTCTTTCATTACCACCATAAATTAAATCAGTTGCTACGGCATCTACAATAAATCCTAAATCACGAGAACAACTTGCTTCATTATATTGTAAAGTACTCCAAGAAGAACTTAAAAATGCTAATGTTTCTTTTTGTATAAATTTCTTATTACCAACTAATAATTGTTTACCATATACAGCTGATTGAGATGGATATTGGAATGTTGGATTAAGTATAACCTTACTTGCCAATCTACCACCATATTTAACACCTGTAATTGTTGGGTCTAATTGATTTTGTTCAGATGGAACACCAGGATTAGTTGCTCTTGATGGATATATGTAGTAATAAGTTCCAGCAGTTATTGCTCTCTCTTGTCCACCATATAATAAATCGGTTGCTGCCGCATCTACTATGTATTGAATATCTCTACTACAACTTGCTTCGTTGTAAACTACTTGCGACCAAGAAGATGATACATAAGCTATTGTTTCAGCTGCGATAAATGCTTTATTGTTTCTTAATAAATCATAAGATGCTGATACCTCAGTTGATGCCGTTACAAATAATATGTTTTGTGCAACTTTCTGAGCTATTCTACTTGCGTAATCAATTCCCTCAATAGTTTGTAATGCCTGAGTTGATGTAGCTTGTGATGGATATTTGTAATAATACTGTCCACTTAAAGTACTTCTTTGATTACCACCATATTGTAAATCCGCTATTACACCATCCACAATATATCCAACATCTCTCTTACACTTAACTTTATTATAATTAAAGAAACTCCATGCAGAATCTAACCAAGCCATTGTTTCGTTTTGGATAAATGTTCTATTTTGTTTCAATAATTGAACCGATGCTGATACTGATAAAGATGCTGTTGTGTAAATTACATTTTGTACTAAATTAGCTACCGTACCAGCTGCAAAATTAATTGCATCTAATGTTGGTGCTAATTGAGAACCAGTTGTAGCTTGTGATGGGAATTTATAATAGTATAATCCTGCGATTGCACTTCTTTCATTTCCACCATATAAGAAATCAGTTGATACTGCATCTATAATATAAGATACATCTCTACTACAACTTGCTTCGTTATAAACAATACTACTCCAAGAAGAACTTACATAAGCGATAGTTTCGTTTTGTACAAACTGTCTATTATTTCTAATTGTGTTGTAAACTTCTATTATTTCATCAGAAGCAGTAACAAAATTATTTCCTATTATTAATTGAATTGCTATATTAGATGCGTAATTAATACCATCTAAAGTTTGTCCTAATTGTCCAGCTGATTGACCATTTCCTAATAAATTTGCTTTAGAAGGAACTAACCAATAGTAGTATCCGTTTTGAATAGATGCTGAATTGGAGTTCCAAATTAAATCTTCAGCTGCTCCACTAATAATCAATGCAACATCTCTACTACAAGATGCTTCATTGTAAGTAAATCCACTCCAAGAAGAACTTAAGTATGCAATTGTTTCAGCTTGTATAAATGGAATATTATTTCTCAATACAGTATAAGCTTTTATAACATCCGCATCAGTTGATGGAGTAGTATATGGAATTGTAGTTGGTAATGAACCAGTACCATTTTGTATAATATCCGTAACTAATCCAATTGAAGAAGATACAATATCGAATATATCCGATTCAGGGTCAATTCCACCTAAATAAACAGGAGAAACATTACTTACTTTAATAAGATATGATGTATTTGCCTCAGCTTGAGGTATATCTATTATTCCATTTTGAATTACTTCATTAGTAACTTTTCTAGCATAATCAATTGCTGCCAAAGTTTCATTTAATTGAACTCCAGTAGCTTGTGATGGATATAAATAATAAAACTCACCAGCCAATACACTTCTAACATTTCCACCATATAATAAGTCAGTTGCTACTGCATCTACTATATATCCCACATCTCTTCTACACTTATCAGTATTATAATATAAGTTAGGGAATTTAGCGTTTACATATGAAACAACTTCATCCTGTATAAATCCTCTATTTGCTAATAATACATTATAAGAATTTTGTGCAGATGATGTTACAAATGTAGTATTTTTAATTAAATTTAAAGAAGTACCAGCTGCGTATATTATACCATCTAATGTTGGTTGTAATTGAGAAGTAGTTGCTTGCGATGGATATCTAAAATAGTAATCTCCAGCTACATAGCTTCTTTGATTTCCACCATATAATAAATCAGTTGCTACCGCATCTATGATATAACCCACATCTCTTCTACATTTAGCTTCGTTGTAATCAAACTCTCTCCAAGAAGAAGATACATAAGCGATTGTTTCATTCTGTATGAATTGTTTATTATTAATCAATGATACATAAGATGCTGATGTACTTTGTGATGCTGAAATATGTGTTAATAAAGTATTTCTTACTACTTTCTCAGCTAATCCACTAGCGTATCCAATTGCTGTTAGAGTTTGGTCTAATTGAGATGATGTAGCTTGCGATGGTATTAATGAATAGAACAATCCATTTAAATAAGAGCCAGAGTTTCCACCATATAATGTATCATATGCAGCCCCATCTATAATATATCCCAAATCACGTCTACATTTAGTTTCATTATAATCAAATGTACTCCAAGATGAACTCATATATGCTATGGTTTCATCAATAATCATTTGCTTATTACCTAATAATAAATTATAAGCCTCAGTTATTTTTGGATTTGTATTTGGAGTTGCTGATGAAGATACAAATGTTTGAGAACCAGTACCATTTAAGATAATATCAGATACTACCGCAAATGATGATGATACTAATTTAGCTTGTAATCTTTCAGCTCCACTTCCACTTATTAATTGAGGTGTATTTGTTACTTTAATTCCGTTATTTGAATTTAAAGTTAATATACTTCCTTTTTCAATTATAATTTGAACTACAGTATTAAATCCACTTCCAACTTTATTTATATCGGATTGAGATGCTGTTATCGATGATTGATACGGAGTTCCACCACTTACATTTATAGAAGATGAAGTATTATATACATAATCAGGTATTACATCTAATCCATTTTTTACAATATCAATTATAGTTGCGTAAGAAGAACTTACATTATCATAATCAGATGGATTTCCATTTAAACTACTTGTAATTTGAATTGTTGAAGTTAAATGTCTTGGGTAATCAATATAATCACTAAATCCGTATGTATCAAAATTTCTAACCAAAGCATCACCTAAACCATTTTCACCATAATAAATTGTATCTCTTATTACACCAAATGATGAAGTAATAAAATCCAATTGTTCACCACTAGCAGTATAAGATGATGTAATTTGATTTACGTTAGTTACTTTAATTGCAGCTTGTGTTGTTGGTATAATAGTTGGAGTTACTGTTAAACCACTTTCAATCATTTCAGTTACAATAGCAAATGAAGAACTAATTTTAGTTATTTCATTTTTATTAACACTTAATGATGATGTATATTGATTTGTATTTGTTATTGCAATATTTCCATCAGTATTTGATGTATATTTAGATGAACTAACTATTACATTTTCAACTAATTTATTAGCGTAATTTCTAGCATAATTTAAAGCATCTATTGTTTCTAATTTTTGAGAATCAGTAGTTGCTTTGTTTGGAAACTTATAATAATAATATCCAGAGTTTATACTTCTCTCATTACCACCATAAACTGAATCGGTTACAACACCATCAACAATAAATCCAATATCTCTACTACAACTAGCTTCGTTGTAAACTAAGTATGGATAGAATGCTCTTATGTATTGTATAGTTTCATTTCTAAGTAATTCTTTATTATTTAATAATAAATCTTTTAAGTTTAATGAAGCTGATGTAGCTTGTATAAATGAATTACCTAATACAATTTTTTGTGCTAATGCATTTGCGTAATTTATACCAGTAATTGTTGGGTCTAATTGTGAAGTCGATGATGGAATACCAGGTACTGTTGCTGATGATGGTTGTAAGAAGTAATATTCACTAGCTATTCTAGTTCTTTCGTTACCCCCATATACTAAATCAGTTCTAACTGCATCTAATATATATCCCACATCTCTCTTACATTTATCTTCTTTATAATATACATTACTCCAAGAAGATGAAACATATGCAACTACTTCTTCAGCTATCAATTTTTTATTAGATGATAGTAAATTACTAGCATTTAAAGAATTTAAACTAGCTGTCACTAATTTAGTACCTATTGTTATATGTTGTGCAATTCTACTTGCGTAATTAATTGCTTCAACAGTTTGTCTTAATTGAGAACCAGTTGCTTGTGATGGATATTTAAAATAATACTCTGCGGCTGTTCGTATTCTCTCATTTCCACCATATATAAAATCAGTTCTTATTGCATCTATAATATATCCAATATCTCTACTACAACTTGCTTGATTATAATCAAATCCTCCCCAAGAAGAACTAACATATGCAATAGTTTCTTTTTGAATTAATTGTTTATTTTGAACCAATCCATTTCCAGCACCAATTCTTTGTTGATTTTGGTAAACATATTTAGTATTTTGTATTACTTTTTGAGCCAGTCTACTTGCATATTTAATACCATCCAATGTTTGATTTAATTGAGATGTTGTAGCTTGTGAAGGATACTCATAATAATATTTTCCACTTACAATAGATGCTGAGTTTGTATTGAAAATTAAATCCTCTGCTGCTCCACTTACAATCAATCCAATATCTCTACTACAACTTGCTTCGTTATATTCAAAGCCACTCCATGAAGAACTTAAGTATGCAATTGTTTCAGCTTGTATAAATGGAATATTTAATTTTAAAATCTCATAAGCTGCTTTAGTATCACCATTTAAAGATGCTGAATGATATAATGAAGCAGTTAAAGAACCACTGCCATTTGAAATAATGTCAGAAACAATACTAAGTGATGCTGATATAAAATGAGAATCTAATGCACTTCCAGAATGAGATGCCGATATATATTGTGGTACATATGATACTTTAATATCGGATAAAGTATTTTCTTCTAAAGTAGGTAAAAATCCTAACCCATTTGTTATTACATCAGTAATAACTTTCATAGAAGAACTTACAATTTCTGATTCTATTTCAGAACCAACACTACCAGTAAATTGATTTATATTAGTTACTTTAATATTACCAATAGTATTTGAAATATAGTTAGGTATTGAACCAGTACCATTTGTTAATACTTTAACCAATGATGCAAATGATGAACTAATATTATTAGATTCATTAATTGTTGCATATGAGCCAGTTATTTGTTCAATATTAGATATTTTAACTAATCCTTCAATTGATGCTGTTAATTCAGGAATTGCAGATACACCATTATTAATAATAGATGTTACTACATTCCATTTTTCAGATATTTTATCAGAATCAGCATTAGTCGTTAATGATGATGTATATTGTTTATTATTTGTTACACTTATTGGATTATCTAATCCCCAATTTTGTCCATTATTTTGTGCTATTAAAGATGGGATAGCATCTAAACCTCTTTTAATAATTCCTTGTACAATTGTAAATGAACTACTAATTAAAGCACTTTCATTTTGAGTACCACTAATTGATGAAGTATAATTATTTAAAGAAGTTATTTTAATTCCTTTCTCATCATTATTAACAACTCTAGGAGTATCTAATATAATATTTTGTACAATATAATCAGATATAATTTTAGTATATCTAATTGCTCCAGAAGTTTCTTTCTTTTGTGTTGATGTTGCTACAGAAGGATAATTGTAATAATTGTTACCAGCAATTACACTTCTTTCATTTCCACCATATAATAAATCAGTTGCTACTGCATCAATTATATATCCAACATCACGTCTACATTTAGCAGTATTATAAGTTAATTGAGGATATGCTACTGCAATATATTGAATTGTTTCGTTTTGAATTAATTCTTTATTTGATTTTAATAAATTAACAGTAGCTTGTGTACTTGCTATTGGATTGTTAAATGATTTATTTTGAATTAAATTTAATATAAGACCTGCTGCAAATCTTATACCATTTAAAGTTGGTTCTAATTGATTTGCAGTTGATGGTACTCCAGCAACCGTTGCTTTTGAAGGATATAAGAAATAGTATTCTGCTGCTGTTATACTTCTTTCATTTCCACCATATTTTAAATCAGTTGCTACTGCATCTAAAATGTATCCGATATCTCTACTACAACTTGCCTCATTATAAAAGAACCCATCACCACCACTCCAAGAAGAAGATAGATATGCTATTGTTTCTTTTTGTACAAAATTTCTATTATCAATAATACATTGAGCTACTGCTTCTTTATTAGAATCAGGCATTACCAATGTTTTGTTTTCAATTAAATTTAATGCTAATTGAGATGCATATTTAACTGCTGTTAATGTTGCACTCTTTTCGTATCCAGTAGCTTGAGAAGGATATAAGTAATAATATAAACCACTTCTTATACTTTCTTCATTACCACTATATAATAAATCCTTAGCCACACCATTAACAATATAACCAATATCTCTTGAGCAACTTGCTTCGTTATAATATACACTACTCCAAGAAGAAGACACAAATGCGAGTGTTTCAGCCTGTATTAATGGTAAGTTATTTGTTAATTGGTCATATGCATTTATTACATCTACATCTTCACTAGCAAATGATGAACTATATATTGTAGCTGGGTACGTTAATGTACTACTAATTAAATCAATAGGAGTTGCTGATGAGTTTACTATATTTAAAACCCCAATCATATTTTGCGATTTCTCACAAACATAATATAAAGTATTTGGTGCGTTATATGGTATTGTAAATGTAATATTACCAACACTATCACCATTATTTATTACACCATTATTATAATCATAATCTCTTGTTATTCCAGCCACAGGTTCTGTTCTAATCCAAAAAGGATAATTATTAGTTCCTTTAGCATCAGAAGCACTTACATAAAATTTATATGTTTCTCCTCTAAATAAAGTTAAAGTTGGGTTTTCACCCAATCCTTCAAAACTAAAAGATGAACTATTTGTATTTGTAATATTAAATTCAACTTGCTCATTTTCAGGTACATCCAAAATACTACTACCAGTTCCGTTTGCTAATATATTGTAAACAATACTAAAACTAGCACTTACTGAATTTACCACTTCTAATGAAGATGATTCTCCAGTAGTAAATTGAGATATTTCAGTTATTTTTATACTAGCACTTGTATTAGATATAACATTTGGTGTTTTTGCTAGTCCATTTTTAAGTAAACTAATTACCGTTTCAAATGATGAACTAACACTTCCCGTCACTATATTGTTTGCAGTAATTGCAGATTGCACAGGTGCTAAACCAGTTACTGAAATACTTGCTGATGTATTTGAACTATAAACATAAGAACCCGTACCATTTGCAAATATACCTAATAAAGCTCCAAATGATTGGCTGATATGATTTAATTCATAATCACCTGCTCCTATTGAAGAAGTTATTTGATTGGCTCCTAAAATGTTAAATGGTGAATTTGCACCATATCCTTTATTACTACTTTTAGCTAATAAAGTTGGAAAATTTGCAGTTCCATTTTGAACAATTTCACTTATTAAAGTAAAATCTGCATTTACTTCATCAATATCAAATTGAGATGCAGTTTGTCCTGCGGATAAAAAGAATTGAGGTTCTGTTGTTACTTTGATTCCTGCATTTGTATTTAAAATTGATGCTGTTGGTAATCCATCAGGGTATCCTTTATGTAATACATCTACTATGCAACTCCATGTATTTCTGATACTATCTCTACTTACCAAATCTCCACCACTACCAGAAATAAAACGAGAACCACTAGCATACATACCATACAAACCAAACGAAATGTTTGAGTTGTTTAGGGTAGCGTGTCCACCATTATTTACTCTAATTGCGTAATATGAAAAGTTATTAAAGAAAGATACCAACTGAATGAATCCTCTACCATTAACTAAACAACCCACTCCATTTGGAGAAATTTGAGTGTACGCATCCAATACCATTGAGCATAATGGAGAATCCGGATTAATCACATCACCATTAACATACAATCCACCACCACCCGGTGGTATATCTTCATATAATTCTGCAAATGAATTTTCTTGGTTAGAAATTTGAGAACAGTTCTGAATGTATGGTGATGTTGTAATAAATGCACCCGGTTGAAATGCAAATCCAAATCCCTTTGTAGGATTAATTTGGTCTGGATATAATCTCAAACCACCTACAGTTACTTCAGCTACATAACATCCACTATTTACCCAAAATAAATCCTCTCCTTTATTTTTTCCTAATATTTTTGTAATACGAAGACCAGAACCCCATATTGTTGAGTTCTTTGGCATTATCACCGGATTATCTTCTAAGTATGTGCCGGCTTGTACTCTAATTACATATCCATTGTACAATGAAGATGAATCTAAACCATATCTACCATCATACCCCGGAGTTGCTAATTGACAAGCTCTTTTAATTGTTCTTAATGGAAATTGAATACTTCTACCATCATTTGCATCATTACCATCGGTTGATGATACATAAAGTGTTGGTACGTTTGCACCAAAATCTCTTGCTCTAATTCCAGAATATTTTTCTGTATCAATTGCTAATAAAGAATTTGATGATGTTACGGAAAGTACAGATGATGGAGATGTTGTTTTTAACAAACCATCAATTATCAAAGAACCTGTTAAATAAACAGAACCAGTAATATCATTGTATGAGCCCGTATCATTTCCAAAAAAGAAACTTTGAGATACATAAAGATTACCACTTACAAAAGCGTCTTGACCTACATATATGTTTTTTCTAATATTAAGTGAGCCACTTATATCCTGCTGTTCTTCAATTTGTTTACGAGGTATTAATCTTGCCATTATTCTATTACTACTATTTTTCCTTTAATTAAAAAATCCGTACTTACAACATCAGCTGGAAGTCTTGTTATACCAACATTAAATTGAACTATTACATCAGTTTCATTTTTTATTACAGAATATCTACTATTTGGTTGTTTAACTCCAAAAAGATAAACATCCACATATTGAGCAAAGTCATCAACTGGTAAAATATCTTCAACTATTCGTTTGTTATATAAATATAAAGTAAACAGGTTACCTGTTTCCGAATCCAATTGAATTGCATCCGGAGTATATTGATAAATAAATGTATCAGTAATTGCTTGAAGAATTAAACTTTTTAATTGAGCTCTATCTCCCGGCAAACTTGCGTTTCCTATATTAATATTTGGTTTTAATCGTGTCATATTAAAATTCTTCTAAATCTCCTTTAATTTCTACAACATCCGTTTCATCAATAGTATATGGATTGCCAAACCTATCCAATGTTGGGAATTTATCTCTAATAAATTTTATAACAAAATTATTTTCTTCATTCTGAATAATAAAATCTTCACTTCTTATAAATAAACCATTTATAAAAGTATCAAATCTTGCATTTGGCAATCTTAAATTTTCTAATTTAGAATTTATTTTTTTAATTCTAACTCTAGGTATATAAAATATCCAATACAAAGGATGTTCTAAATCCAATGGTTCTAAAGTAAATTCATTGGGTTCGTTAATCTCTTTTAGTATGTTTTTTAATTCTACTAAATTCATATTTGTTCAAATTTACCTGTTATTGCTATTTCATCCGTATTTTCTAAATTAAATCCTAAATCAAAAAATTGAAAAGTTATTTCAGATGTAGATTGATTATAACTATATCTATAATAATTTGGTGATTTAAAATCTCCATTTATATAAACTCTAAACCAATTTTCAGTATCAAAACTACCAACCAATTCAGATGGTAATAATGGTAAAGATACATTTGTTAATTTTACTGTTGATGTATCTACAAATTGTGCTAATTGAGAACCCCTAATAGCTATAAAATTAATAACATTTTGATATTCATTATATAATGTTGGTGTTGTAAATCCACCACCAGTTAAATCGGTTTCAACTCCAAATACAACTCTTTTTGTTGTAAATGTTTTTTTAACAACAGGTTTTTTATCAAATGTTTCTGGAAGAAGATATGCATTAACTGCCATTGTAAATTGTGTACGAATAATTCTTTCAGTACCTTCACCAACTTCTTGCTGATTATCAAATGAATCTATTCTTGTTCTAAATTTATATCCATCTACGTTTCCCCAATATCTATCAGTTGCATATTGAAATGCTTCTACAATTTTATTCATATGTTCAGTAAATGATGTCCAAATCATTACTTCATAAGTTATAGTTACATAAGATGGTACACTAACTTCATAGTTTTCATATGTTGGCTTAGAATTATTTAATACACTAAACTTATCATACCTATTTGTTGGTGAATACTTTTTATAAGCAGGCATTCTGTAAACATCTTTTAAATTAGGATGCTCAGAATCTCTTTCAATAGAATTTCTTTTAAACATTACTAAAGGTATTTGTATTCTACCCCTAACATCTCTCAAATATCCTTGCTTTCTTGCACCTTCCCATCTTTCCGCATTACCATATATCATTGGTACTTTCACATTATTTCCATTCTCTACTAAATCAGGAATAATATGCTCACTCATATAATTTGCAATAGCAGTATCCACATCAACCAAAGAAACTCCTTTTTGAAATTCCTTTGATATTGATAATTGGTCTGCTCTATTTGTATCTTTTCTTTCCATTATATTACTCTTGGTTCAGTTTGAATTGTTGTTTTTCTACTCATAAATGCTGAACAAATAACTGAGAATTTATGTGTTTCTTGTCCTGCTACTAATTGGTCTTCTCTTACATTATCAATTTCAAAATATGCGTTATTATGGAAAATCAAATCACCAATTTCAGGATAGAATCCCCTATCTTCCAAAGTAAATCTATTAAAACGAAAATCAACATTTTGTCCTTGGTCAGAACCAAATCCTTCATATGTTACAGAAGTATCTTGTCTATCAAGCATAGCCGCACATTCAACACCTTCATAATAAGTTTTAGAAAGTGATTCTCCATATAGGTTTACTTTAGAATCATTAATAATAAGTTTATAGAAAATTACTAAGTTTTCTACTACTGTATCTACTAATTCTCTTGATATTCCTTCAAAGAATTTTATATCTCTACTAAGTGCAAATCTAGCCATTATACTCTTATTCTTTCTAATTTAAATCCCAAATCCAATGCAACTTTTGTTTTTTTAATATCTCTACTAAAATTATTTTTTTGTATATCATATACACAATCTTCTATTCGTAGTGGATGATAAAATGAACCATCTATTTCAATTAATAAATTTTCTTCAGGTATATAAAAATCAAAAAAATATCCTCCCATTTCATATTGTTGAATATATTTTATTTTTTTATCTTTTAATGTTTTAGCAAATTCTTTTTCAGGTTTTGATATTTTTCTACCCCTACTTTTTCTAAAAGCTTTAAGTTGGTTTGATTTACACAAATTAATGTGTGCATCAGAACCAATCCATTCTTTTAACCAAGTTTGAATTATAGAAGTATCATTGTTTTTCCAATATTTTGTTTTTGCTTTTGATATTTTATCATTTCGTTCAATTGTATATATATTTGAATATTTTCCTTTTTTATGTAAATTAGATATACTATTTGCCATTTTATCCAAATGTTCTTTTGTTTTTTTATATTTTAATTTATCTTTAACAATATCATTATCCATGCCTTTTTTTTTATTTTTG
>Ga0208380_1000027_pt1 | contig 47581 bp, 44 predicted proteins | sample CryBogCBE27Jun07_FD_184570 | JGI IMG/M metagenome (GOLD analysis project Ga0208380, IMG submission 184570) | Freshwater microbial communities from Crystal Bog, Wisconsin, USA - CBE27Jun07 (SPAdes) | ecosystem: Environmental > Aquatic > Freshwater > Lake | place: Crystal Bog, Wisconsin, USA... | reverse complement strand
GTATATGATCACTGACAACAATGTAAGTATCGTCTTGTACTGGTTGTCCAGTTAAAACTTCTAACCAAGACTTTTCTATAACTCCATAGTCGGGTAAACTATCTGTAAAGTTATGCGCTACTTTGAATGTTACCTTGGGAAAACGTAAACGTAATTCCTTAATCATACTGTATTCTTTTGCTACTATATTTTTTAGTGCTGTTTGTAAACTATTGCCTTGTGCCCAGCGTTGTTCTTCGTGACGTCCTGCTTCGGTTAAAGTAATAATACAAACTGTTGTTTGATTATGCCGACGGTCTAATAGTTGTCCTAACCAGTTTAACATACAATAGTTACTACCACCAGGTAAGGCAAGATTCATCCAGTCAGTGTCAAGTTTCTCTGTTAATAAATTTCCATATGCATGATCAAGACGATATTCAGTATCGTCAATACCATTACGAATACGTGTTTTGCCCAGGCTATCACCATAGGTCCACGAATCCCCAACTGTAATTAGTAACCGGTTACTATTACGTGATTTATAGTAATAGGGATTATTGATCATTGACCAAGCAGGAACATCAAACATAATTAGTTAAATCCAAATTATTTAAATTATTCCACTGCTCGTATACATAGGTACGGAATCTTAATTTGTTATTTTGACAGCGACCAAAATAGCGTTGATAGTCTTGATACGGATTACCCACACGGTTAATAGCATTTACAGCTACCTGTGCGTATTGCTCTTGTCGCATCCAGTCCCCAGCTGAATTATCTACTAGGCTATAATCAAATATATCTTCAAATATATCAAACCCGCTGGCTTTTAAATGCTCTCTCATTGGTGCTTGTCCATAGACAAAGAATGGTCGTAAACCAATTATTGGCTTCCAAGTCTTTTCACTAATAAAAAAGTTTTCAGGATAAGCATTAGTAAATTCTGTTTCTGTTACTAGACAAAGATAACTATTTTTCCAAATTTTAGGATCGCCAACACTAAAGATATCATTGCGTATGCGTTGGGTAACCTTTCCATCAACTCCTAATGTACCGTACTCGTCTTTGATACCTTGCTCATCAAAAAATTCCGTATCAACTGTAATTGCAGCTTCGCCGGGTAGGCCAAGACTAATATAACCATGGTCACGCAAAGGAAGAAGTTTGTTTACTAAGCTAACACGATGTGGGTGGGGTTTACGATTTAAACAGATAAATTTACGTGCAGTTGATTCAAGTTGCACGTCATGTTCTTCGTAATTTTGAAAATATAAATCACACATTAATGCCCAAAAATCTAAAAAGCATTGCGCCGAATATCCTATTACTACGTGTGGGATTCCAGATTTTTGTACAGCATCAAATATTTTAGGTACCGCTGGATCAGCAAAATTATGACAAATAATAAAGTCTGGGTTGGCTTCTTTGATACGCTGGCTAATATCATCTTCGTGTAGCCAAGTTGGATTGATAAACATAACACGGTCAACATTTAATTGTTGACGTGCTTTATTTTCTAATATACTTCTAATTAGTTGTTCAAGTCTACCGGCTTTCCATGCATAAGGAAAGCCATTTGTTGATTTTAAAATTTCCATTAAACTTACCGGTTAGTAAGTTATTTACGAATTCCTGCTAGACTACGAATAAAATCCAAATCCACATCTTCCATGGTCATGTTTGATACATTTGGATGACTTGGTGTACTACCGTATTCGTCGCCTAAGGCGGACTGTGGGCTAGTTGGTTGTTGCCAGTTAGTCTGTGCATCACGACTATTCTTTTTACCAATTTCTAGATCATTTAGTAAACCGGGCATGTATTGTACTAACCATTTTTTGATTAATGGCGTAGCATCAGCATCTGGGCCACTATCTCTATATAATTGAGTTATTTCATCATTTAACTCATCGTCGCCAATAATAGGTTCAATTTTAGTTTGTGCATCGATACCGTCTATACCAACTGTCACTGGTGTTTTTAATAGTTCACGTAGTGCTGTGACTTTATCTGTATTATCTGGTTTGGCCCAAGTTGATTCTGTTACATCATCGGCCCATTCTTCTAATTCTTTGTCTAAATCTTTAGGAGTTGCCTTTTGTTTTTTGTAAGCACTATATACATATGGTAGTGCATCGTTAAAACGTTCATCGTAAATCTTTTTAACAAAACGTTCTTTTAATGCATCAACATCAATATCTTCCAACGGATTTTCTACAGGACTAAATGTTTCAAAGTAACTGCGATATCCGCGGGCGCCACGCATTTGGCGTAGTGTACGCTTTAGTTGATCATAATGATGAACTGCTGCGTGTGTCATTTCTTCTGTTTCTCTATCTTCAAATTGACGACGTTTAGTACTGCGAACAAAATGACTCATTGCAGCCATTTCTTTAACCATATTATTAATATGTTGAGCACGTTCATCATGCATGTCGCCACCATGATTTAAATGCTGGCACATTGCTCGGGCACCGTGGAGATTAGTATGATCTAATAAAAATCTTTCGCCACGTGCAGTTTCAATAAAAATTTCACGTATACGACGAGCACGATCTCCGCGCTTTTCGTCATCAACTAAACCATCGTGTTTGATAATTAATTTACATTCGCCAAGGTCAGCATAACTGTTACGACTAGTTCCATACAAGCGACTTTCTGTAACAGCAATTTCATCTGTAGAATAAACGCTGTCGGCTTTTGATTGTTGTTTAATATCTTGTAAATCCAAATTAGATTTATTAATATCGCGGGTGTCAAATGTTAGTAAATTGCGTTTTGCAAATTGTCTTAGATTGCGCAGAAATTCATACCATTCTTTGCGTTGTTCGCGATCCATCTCTCCTGAGATGTTTTGACCATAATATACTTTTAGACTTGTTTCGTCAATTAAACTTATAGTAACATTACCAAATTCTGCGCCATCTTCGCCTGTGTAAGTAAAGTTAAAAAAGCGAGCAACAGTAGGGTCTGAACAAGCCTTGGCTTTTTCGTCGCCCAAGGTTAGATTGCTAAATCTTGAGCGGATTTTATCAAATAATGCGGAAGCTACGGATTCAATTTCTTTAGACATGTAAGTATTTATCTTATATCATTATGAAAGGCATGGGTTCAATAAAGTTATCTATGCTGTCTTTAAGTTCCATATCTAAATTAGCGTCAAATTGCTGTAGTAGCATAATCATACGTATAGCTAATAATGCGCTCATTACTAAGTCGTCGTGTTCGCCTATTTTTGCAGCAAAACTATTGCCACTAGCAACAAAAGTCTTTAATTCGCTAATAAGGGGTTTACTGGCTATTACTAAGCGACGTGTTTCTACTAAACTCTTAAATTTACTACAAGCACTTAATTTACTCTTGTTTGTTGTTGTAAAGCCTTTGCGATAGCGATGCCCAACCGCGCCTTTTTTAGGCTCACTAAGGAATGTGCCTGGTATATTTTCTTCGCCAATTTCATTAATAGCAACTAATGCGGCCTCACCCAGGGTGTTGTTTTCCACAGAGTAGTAGACATTAGTGTTACCAGCAACATCTGACAGATATTGACAAATTTCTTTTAAAATAATAACCTGACGTTGTACAATAGTTTTATTATGGCTCCACTCAGCTACTTGTTTAAGGCCAGGCATTTCAAATACCTGTATAGCCGCAGGGTCCGAGCCTGTACCCAAGCTAGGATCTAGTGCTACTACATAAGTCTTATCACGTTCAGGTTTTTTATACCAACGTATTTGTCCTTGCTTTTCAATTGGGTCGATCCCGGCCATTTCAGCTAAGTGAACAGGATTAATTAATGTTTCGTCGAAGATAATAAATTCACATTCCATCTCACGACGGAAACGTTCTTCGCCTAACTGTGCTAACATTTCACTAGCCCACTTTTCATCGCGGTCTGGGTGTTCACGCCAGTTACTGCGGAATGCTTTAAAGCCGTTTTTGCCCAGCGGAGTTTCGTTGCCAAATTCATCAAAGCAGTTATTAGCTTGGCGCCAAATTTGTGCAAACTGATCTTCGTCTGAGTTTGGTGTTGATGTAATAATACATTTACCACCAGTTGCTAATGTAGGAGTAATCGATGTCCAGAATTCACTCGCAATAGTTGGTCTTACGAATGCAAACTCGTCACAGTATAGTAGTGATATAGACATACCACGACCTGTGTTTTCTGTTGTTGTTTGACTTACTATGCGACTACCATTTTCAAAGTCTAAGCTACCTTTGTTGTAACTGGTAACGCCTGCACGGATAAAGTCTGGGCAGTTTTCGTAAGCATAACGAACACGTTGCATAATCTCTTGAGCACCAATATATTTGTGTGCGGCAACCAGAATAGTTGAATCTGGAACAAACATCGCATACCATAGCAAGTAACCCGCGGCACTAGTTGACTTACCAGTTTGACGTGGCATCAAAGATATGGAATAGCGATTCTGGTGATAAGCATCAATTAATCGTGCTTGATACTCAAATGGATGATATTGAATACTACCCTTAGTTGGGTGCTGAATAAAGAAATAGTTACTCATAAAGTAACGAGGGCCAGTTATCGGATCAGCACATCGGGCTAACTCCTGTATTTGGTGCTCAGTATAAGACATTTTCTTATACGGAGTTTTAATAATGGCTGTTTCTAGGTCTTTACTCATATAGTTTTTTATGCTATACTGTAATATTATAACATATAAGTATATTTAACATCAACAACAAAACGGTTTATAAATGTCCGACACATTATTACTCAATTCTAATTACGAACCAATCAGTGTTTTACCCCTAAGTGTTATCAATTGGCAACATGCCATTAAATTAATGTATCTCGGTCGAGTGCATGTCATTGAAACATACCCAGACTGGATTATTCATAGCGAACGTTTAGCAATAAATGTACCTAGTATCTGTGTGACTAAAGACTACTTTCATTATAAAAAGAATGTTAAGTTTAGTCGTTATAACTTGTACATGCGAGATCTATTTAAATGTCAATACTGTGAAGATGTTTTTGACTACGAGGAATTAACAATCGATCACGTACTACCACGCTCTGCCGGCGGTAAAACCAATTGGGAAAATTGTGTTACTAGCTGTAAGAGCTGTAATCATGCTAAAGGTAGTAAACTGATTAAACCTAAGATGAAACCTTACAAGCCAGACTACTATAGTCTAGTAGGCAAATGGAAACAAATGCCTTTTAGCGTTAAACAGGAATCTTGGTATCAGTATTTAGGCAGAGAAAAGATTGCAGCTTAGACTGCACCGGGTAAATTCTTTTGTCTGTATTCTGGATGGTCTTTAAGATAGCGTTCAACGTGATCACGTAAGCTACCATTTAAGAAAGGTTTGGTAAAATTAATAATGAACCATAAATCAGTACCAGGCTTTGCACCATACTCAGCTTCAAGTTGGCGACGATCGTTTGCAGTAATACTTATATTACTACCAACAGGGCTTTGGATACCTTCTTCACCTGCTTGTGGTACTGTGTTTTGACCAGTGTACATGCCTGCTTCGGCTTCGAGTAATCCTGTAATGCCAGCTAGACGTTTTAACTCGTTTAGGTCTCGAGCATCCATGACTGCATCTGCATCGCCGGTTTCACCTTGTAGTACAAAGTCGGCTTGCGTTATGCGATACTGTTTCATTTTGTTTTGCGTTGAATAGCGCCAACTTTGCGTGTTGGACTAACTTTATGTACAGATTCAACTTCCGATGATCCATCGGGTGTAAGTTGTGTATGATTAGCTTCCCAACCAAAGGCTTTGGCAGCTTGGTCTAGAATTTTACGCTCGCCTTCGGAGTATGCAGCGGCTACTAGTGACTGACCGTTTGGGCCATCTTTAGCTGGCTCGTGTTCGTACTTGCCATCTGGTGCTCCGGCACCACCTAAGAAATATGCAGCAAAGCGCCAAGGGTGATAAGGACTAGAGTTATCTAGTTTATGATGGCTACGCAAGCCCGGAGTAGCAGTTTGGTGGCTATCCGGAATACCATCATTGTCTTTATCTTTTTTACTTTCGGCGATAATTTCTGTAATTTTCATAGTAATATTATTTATCAAGTTTTTTGTTAAAATATCTTGCAATTGCCTGTGAAGTTTTTGGGCCAACGCAACTATACATTCCAAACTCTACAAAATCGTAGGGAACTTTAGGATCATCTCTATTGATGTATAAATCGCAGTATTTAATTCCGTATCTAGCGGCTGTATTTTCTAACAATATCTTATTTTTATTATAGTTATAATTGTTACTTTGCCAATCAATGTGCTTCCACCAATCTTCATAGGGCAAATCATAATTACGGTGTGTATGTACTCCGCCTTTGTATGACTTGCTTACAAACTCTCTTAAACTGGTATGTGGCCATTGTACCAGGGTTGCTGTAATATTTGGTAGTGCGGTCATAGTACTAACACCAATACGTGCTATAGCATCTGCACTGGCGCCACGTATTCCCATATTCACTACAGTATATTCATTGCCAACTAATTCTTGTAATTGATAGGACCATGTATCTTTATAATCAAGCCCCGATCCAAACAAATCACTATCACCTAAACACAGTATAACTTTTTTATTTGCCAGGTCGTCGACGGAATAGTCAAATGTACTACGATAGCCAAGATTATTATATCGATATTCAACACCGTCGTAGTAGACAACTGTTTCGTTTGTTGGATGTTTATTAATAAAACTTGTAGTCCTTGAAGGTATATCCCACGCTGTTGGTAGTTTACTAGCAAAAAATAAATTTTTAAAAGTATCTTTACCTAAGTAATGATCAATGTCAAATTCGCCTGCCGGTCTTTCAATGTAAGTTAACTCATCTCTATATTCTATTTTATTAGCTAACTCTGGTATTACTGACTTGTTAGTCTCGTGCGCTCTAAAATTAACTCGACATTTATGTGTTTCTGAGTCAGCTAATGGCACATTTTCCCAATGGCGATTTTCTGGAAACATTTCATAGTATACATTTTTGAGACTGACAAATTCTGGGTGATAAAACAAAAACAAGCACTCAGGATCATCGGCACTGACTGAGATTTCAAAATCTAATGGGACATCAGTATAAACATCTGTATCTGATGCTAATTTAATTTGTGCCACTGGATGATTGTTATCCCATGTCATTGAATTCAATTTAACTTTTTGGCTAACTGAAATACCATAGGTTATACTTGTTACAGTAACCGTTCCTGTAATTATTTTATTAGTACCAAAATTAGAAATTCCGCAAAAGGGAAAAGAGAATATAACACTCATGTGGAATATTTATAGAGTAAAATACTATGGATATTAAAAAAGGCACCTAAGTGCCTTTTTGTTTAGTTACTAGACTTTTTAATGCTTTCGTATTCAGCAGCTAACTTAGCTTCTAATTTAATAGGACTATTAGTTAGTGGATTTGCAGCACGATTAGCTGTGTGTGGATCTTGACGCTTTTGACGATTTAGGTCATCACCTTGTGATGTGATGTTTTTGATTGTACCATATTTTGGTTTTGGTGCATTTTCTAATTCGTCTTCCATTGGTTCATCGACAGGGGCATCGGCTTCTTTAACTTGATACTCTTTGTCGCCTAATTTGAAACTGTCTTTGCCGGCCTTTTCTGCTTGTTGCTTTTTAAAGTGCATAACGCCAGCACCTTCATCGGCCATCTTTAAACCAGCTAATTTAGCTAATTCATTTAATTCTTCTTCCAACGGATCTACTTCTTCGTATGTAGGACCTTGTTCTGGTTTTCCTTGAATCCAGTTTTTGGCTCCTTGTACTACGTCTTTAACGGCACCCATTACACCAGGCTTAGGTGGAGTTGCTTGAGCAACACGTTGTTGTGGTGTAACTAAATCTTGACCAATGCCGCCTTGTGTTTCTTCCATTTGACGTTTAGCGTGACTATATACTTCCATCATGTCACGTAGACGGTCTGAACATACACCAGTCTCTTTAAACTTTAGCATATCTTCTTGCATTGCAGAAACCATCTCTTCAAGAGTCATATGTGTTTCTTCCATCATGCGCTTAAAGTTTACACTTTCCATCATTGAGTGTACACGACCTTTAACTGAAGATTTCTTTTCTGCACCTGGCTTAACACGACCAAATACGTCATGCATCTTAGGAGCATTATGTCCTAATGGTTTATCTTTCTTAGGACGACCACGACCTAAGCCACTAGGTTCTTTCTTAGCATGCTTACGTGGACGACCACGTTTGCCTTTATTCTCATCATCAATATCTTCTGGTTCATCAACTGGGTAACCAGGGAAATCTGTTTTACGATGTGTTGTTACGCCTGGCTTGCGAGTAATTTCACCTTCGCTAAATTTTGAGCGTTCAGCTTTAAATTCTGCGCCCAACTTTTGAGCAACTGTTATTAAATCTTGCATGGTTTGTTGTTGTTTAAGTTGTGTAACAATATAATTTACTTGTTGTTTAAGTTGTTCTTCACGAGGATGGCCGGCAATCAGCCCTAGCATTTGTTGTTCTGCTTTATTAGCTAAGTCCACTTTGGCTTGAGCCATTTTATCGTTAAGTTCTGGATTGTTAACAAATTTTGCAGCTGTATCAACTACCCACGCCATTGTTTTACCAAACGCAAGTTTAATACTATCTACAATACCTTCGTTCATGTCGTGGTCACATTCGCAACCTTCAAAAGTTAAGCCACACTCATTGCAAGTTTCTTCTGCAACGTGCTGTGGTAAACCTTTATGCTTAGTACTAGCAAAGTCTTTAGCATCTTTTTTCTTCATGTCTTTAGCTACTTTAGCAACTTCTGGACTAGCAGGCTTAGCACCTTTTTGTGCGGCATGAACCATACCCATAAATTTTTGTTGAGCTTGGCTAACTGCCTTCTCTTCAATTTTACTTTCAGCAAATGCTTCGGCTAATTTAGCTTGAACAGCGTCAACGCCTGTAAGTATAGAACCTTGTGCTTCTACACTTTCTTGAATTTCTTTAACAAGAGCAAAACGCTTTTCTTCGGGAGTTGGTTTTAATGCTTCCAACTTTCCTAAGATACTATAGATATTATCGTGTGGGTGATTCTTGCTCATAATTAACCTTTTGCCTTGTATACTTTATTTTGTGTTGTTCCAACAGGGCTAGTATCGCCAATTGGAGCATCATTTGTTGTTTTACCTGCTTCGTTACTGTCTTGAGCAAATTCAAACTTACGTGATTCTAATTCTTTTAATAAACTGCCAATGCGACTCTGGCCTGCTAGTTCTTGAGCTCCCGGCTCATCTTTTAATTCTGTTTTGTCTAACAATGCACCTTCGTGGTCTTTACCATGGGCTTCTTGTTCTTCGGTATCTTCTGCTTCATTTAAAGTACGTACAGAGATCCAATCTGGATTTAATCCAGCACGTTCTTTAAGTGTTTGGCGGATACCAGGAACTGTTACAGGATATGCAACTTTTACGTCAAACTGCCAGCACTCGCAAGGACCCCATTGTGGGAATTCACGGTGCTCTTGAATTGGTAAGCTCTTAACTGCGCTTACGCTTTCTAATTGGTAAGCATCTAGAGCATTTTTAATTTGCTCCATTACTTTGCTTGGATTTACAGTGGCCATTTTAATACGAAATTCGTATGGCTTGTTAATTTCAAAAATGTATGACTGAAATTGTTTCATTATAATATAATCCTATATTCTATATTTATACAAGTTAGGTTATTTGTCTTGTCTGTTAGCAAGGATCTGTTTAAGCAAATCGTTGCGATCTAGTACTATACCTTCGCCATCAAGCGGGCTATCATCCTGTGCTTTACCAGCATCTTTTTTAACTTGATGATCGTGCTTGGCTTTAGCTAGTTGTAGCTGTACCATTTTTAATTTTTTATCTAATTTGGCTGTTTTAGCAGTGATCGCATGTCCTAATAGTGTACCAGCTGTTTGTAGTATAACACCCGAAAAGCGAGGTTCTACATTCATGCCCAAATCAATAAGATCTTCTGCTTTGCTTTGTGCTAGTTTTGCCAGCTCGTCGAGCTCACTATCACCTGTGTCTAAATCATGTACTGTAGGAAGTGCTGCATCTATTTTGTCTATTGCTTGATTTACTTCGGCAATCAAGTCTCGATTTTCAGCAATAGTTTGCTCAGTTTCTTCTGGCGTTACACCAGAATCTGGGAGATTAAATAATTCTTCTAGTTTTTTAGTCATACCAATATTTATTGGTATTACTTCTTACCCTGATGGAAAATCATATCTTCTGTAACTACGCGGAATGTTAGGTTATGTGCTCGACACCATTGACGTGCCGCTTCCCATTTGGCCATATTTAATATAGCACTAGCTTGATCACGTATATTTTTAGCACCTTCCAAAGTAGTTTCTTTTTTAGGTTTGATTTCAACTACTTCAGCTTTTTGGTTACCATTAGAATCTTGATAGGTAATTAAAAAATCTGGAACATAGATAGTATTTTTTCCAGTTAAGGGATTGCGATAATTGATATGTACTGCTTCACTTGCCCATTGTAATACATTAGGATTGTTATCGCAAAATTGCATGAATACAAATTCCCAACTTGAACGATAAGTTGGAGTTTTGTTACCTACATACTTTGACGGATTTTGTAGTTGGAATTTGCCTTGGGCGTACTTGCTCATAATAATATTGTTCGAGTAATGTAAGGACTAGTTTTAGTAGACTCTTTTAATCCTAATACACTTGTCGGTACTCGATTGATATTTAGAAATGCCACTAGATAACTGTTAAGTTGTCCTTTGGGTAAACGTTGAAAATCAGATAGTATCGTTAATGGATCTATGTTTTGTGCCTGTGCTGTGTAAATGACTGAAGCAGCTAAATTTTTTGCTGCTGTTTTATTTTGAGTATACTCTTCAAAAAAAGCTGTAATAGCATCATTGGCTTCAGCTGAAATATTAAAAAATCCTGAGTAGAAATTATTAAAATATTTTCGTGCATCGGTTTGTGCTGACTGTAAAGATAAGTCAGGTGTACCAGTATTTGTTTGAGTGGTAATTTGATTAGTTGTCATTTGCGTCTTAGTATGGTGGGCCAACAAAGTCTGGACTTAATTGATTGTATTGTCCAACAAGATAATTAGAAGCATCACCAAATGCAGTTGATATTGGTGTTGTGATGTTATCGCCGATGAATCCAGAAATACTAGATTGTATTCCTGCTGTGATTGGTGTTAATGCATTTTGTAATGCGCCTGCGGCCACACCAGTTGCATATGATACCGCCATATTTTCAACTGTTCTAAGTGTAGCACTTGGGTTTGTAATTGCTGCGGCAGCCAGGCCAATAATTGTTTTACCGTTTGGACCAAGTCCTTGTGCAACTCCGCCAACGATTGAGCCAGCAATCTGACCAACTGCTCTGGTAGTAAGACTAATACCAGCTGCTTGTAGTTGTTGACCGATCATTGCACTACTTGAAACTCCTGCGGTTAATCCGCTAAGGCTTGGGATACTAAATCCACCACTGTTTGTTCCTGATAGACCACTTAGTGATGTACCAGTTGATAATGCCAATGCTAATGAACTGCCAAGATTTTGTGGCGCCGCCCATTCAGGACGTAAGTTTGGATTGATAGCAGTTTGATTATTTGCCAAGTCTGTTACTACAGAAGAACTAGTAGAACTTGGGGTTCCGCCATTTGGACTTGGTGTATTATCGTAATGTAAGTCAATGAATCCACCAGCGGTATTTGGTGTGACAGTACCTTCAAGATATTTTACAGTTTCAAACTGTACTGTCATTTCACTTTGTAGTGTTTCTGTACTGCCGTTAGCAAGTTCGCCGTGTTTAAAAGTTGTAATAACTGGATTAATTAATTCGTATTCACTAAATTGACCTTGGTATATACTGTAGATACGAATAGCCTGTATATACTGATATGGCTGGATAGTATTATATGTATTATAACCTACAGTTGGGCGAGGGGTATATCCCCAATCAAAACTTGCTCGGCGATCGTATTTGTGTGCTGCTTGGTATGTAGCATCAGCATAGTCTGGATCACGATAAAAGAAACTGTAGTAGTCGTACCAAAATTGTTTTACGTTATCAGCTTGATCATCGTGAAATACAATACTAATTGGATCATAACTAATTCTATTCTGTACAATATTTTTACGATTATAAGCGTTATGTACTTTTACATCAATTGAGTATTTTGGTAAACTAACACTTTTAACAATCATTCCTAGTTCTTGAGCTGCACGATTACTGATTTCAGTAATACCAGGATTAAAGTCAAACTCAACATAAAATAACCAACCGTATTTTGGACTTAATCGATATTGTCCATCGATAAAAATTCTTGATGCATGTTGATAGTTACGTAGTATTGTTTTAGTAATCGGTTGAGACATTCTCAACTGTGAACCAGTACTAGTGTCTGGTGGTAGTTCAAAAGGACCTTCAGCCGGAGGCTCAGCTGTAGTTGAACCATTATATCGAACCATTCTATCAAGGCCAGGCAGTTGTGATGATGCTGGTGCGTCTTGACGAATCATAGTATCTGTTATTGAACCAGCTGAACTTTTAACTGAGTCTGGTTCTTGACGAAGCATTGGTGGCAAGCCGCTGAGATTTGAAACTGCAACGGTATTGGGTGCTTGTCTTGACATTGCTGGATTGCCTGACAGATTGTCAACAGGATTTGCTGCCTGTCTTGACATTGGTGGTCTGCCGGTTAAATTACTAGGAGGGTTTGGCCCTTGTCGTAATTGTGTTGTTCCTATAGTTGCCATAATAATATTTATCCAATAAAAAAACCCGGGTTTTAATCCGGGTTTATTACTGTGTAAGATTAACTAAAAATTAGTTAACGGATGTACCAGGAGTTGTACTTACTACACTTGTTCCAACGCCGCCGCCGATAGTCTGAACAGCATTATCAAAGCGAATTGTTAGAGCGATCATTACAGGGTCATTACTACCGTAATTCATGTCGCCGTAGTCTGCACTACTTAAGAAGCAACCATCTAATTCCCAAGCTTCTAATACTGTTGGTGTACTTGTACCGTTACCGCCATCAAGTATTTCATATGTAGTTTGGAACTTGTAGTTAATACCACTAGCTGCACTAGCTTGTTCCATAAAGTCAAACTGTTTCTGAATTTGCTGACCAACCAATTTACTAACAGCACCAGTAGCATCATCACGTAAGTTAATAGTAGTTTCATCCCACTCTGGCTTACCTTGTAGATACACTTTACTGTTGTAAACATCGATTGTAACTGGTGCAAATTTTACACTTGGACGTTTGATATCAGCTACTTGCTTTGTTAACTCGTTGGTTTGATTAGTTACACCAAAGTTAGTAAAAGTAACGCGAAAGCGATACTTTAGTTTTGGCATTAACAGACCTTGTGTGTCTGAACTTTGGTTATTTGCCAACGGTACTGTAAATTTACTTAAACTTGCTACGGCCATGTTATTCTCCTATATTCTTATTTATCTATATTCTTAGGTTGATGAAGCACCAAGTGTTGCAATGGTACCTGGGTTATACAATGCTATTGGAATGTAGATAAACTCGACATCTTTCATTGGCTCAATTGCTACGTCAACATATAATTGATTTGCAGCGATTGTACTTGATGTATTGTTGCTTGTGTCACAGATAACTAAGAAGTCATATAAGCCACGCTTGCTTAACACATCATGTAATGCGCTTTCAATTTGACTTGCAATTGATTTACGTGTAACAGTATCGTTTGGCTCAAATAAGAAACTATTTGAAATACCATTGAAAATTGTACGTAAGTAGTTTTCTAAACGAACAACGTTTACACGATTACGTGCTGTACTATCACCACTACGTGTTTCTTGTCCAAATACTACTAAACCTGTACCAGGTAGTTGTGTAATTGGGTTAATGCTCATTGTAAACAATGTATCACGTAGACCGTTGTTAATACCGTTGTGTACAAATGCGCCAGACTGTGCATCAACATAACCAATGTCAGTTAAGTTGTCAACTAGGCCACGATGTACACCAGCTGGAGCAAACCACTGATATGCAACTTGATCATTAAACAAGTATGTGCGTAGTACTGCGTGACTTGCTGGAACTGCTACAGTATTACCTGCTAAGTCATTTGTTAAACCAGCTGGATAGTATACAGCTAAGTATGGACTTGCTGTTGCTAGGCCATCGCCGTTTGCATTACTTTCCCATGCTGTTAAACTTGCTGAGTCTGGTGCTAATGTCATTGGTGTGTCGCCAATGATAAAGCCTGTATCACTACGATTGTCGTTTAATGTTACTAGGTTAGGAATTAATTCTGGGTAACCAGGAGCAACAAACAAGTTAAATGCATAGTTAGAGTCTAATAAATCAGTGTTACTATCAACAGCTGATTTCATTGCAGCTACAACTAAAGCACGTTGAGCAGCTGAACCAGCATACATAGAACCATCTTCTTTATTACCACTTACTGTTACCCATGCATCAGTTACTTGCGGTAAACTTGCATTTGGGAAACTTGTACTATTAAAATAATTAGCTACAAACTTCTTAACGTTGTATCCTGAACGACGTGTGTTGAACAATAATGTTCCACGTGGATATAAACGATAGTCTGGGCAATCTAAGTCAACATAGTTACTTGTCAACATATCAGTAGTTGATGGCAATGCATCACTAATAATATCGCTTTCGCCATCCATGTCCCAACGTGCATCAGCAAATACAATACCATTGTTACTAACATGATCTGTATTGTCAATTGCTACCCACTTAGTACCTGTATAACGATATAGACTTGGGTAGTTAATTAAATCACTACTGTCTAACCATAATTCGCCAGCTACTAAGTTGCCGTTGTCACTACGATCGCCATTCATTGGCATTGTTGCGCTAACAATAACACCCATTGGATCTGTTGTGTTCAATGCATAACCACGTACATCTGAGGTTACATTTTGGTAGCCTTTCCAGCCGCCATCATTAATCATAACATCAATATCTGATGGATTACTATAGTACCATAGTGCGCCATCCATTGGTGCAGCATATGGAGTATATGTACTATACTTAACTGTTGATGTAATGTTAACAAAGTTACTGATAACAATTGATGTACCAACTGCTTGAATTGTTTGACTTACGCCATTACTAAAGCCAGCGTTAGCAAAAGCACCGTTAGTATCAATAATAGTGATTTGACCGCCTGCTGTATGGATAAGACTAATTGTACGGTTAGCATTAACCTGTGCAGTAACATAAGGAATGTTTTGTGCTAGGATGTCTGCAACAAATGATTGTGCAGTTGTGCCACTAGTACTGTATGATTTAAATGGGTTTGGGTAAAATGCATCTGTACCAGGTTGTGTAGCACCAATTTGAACAGTTTGTCCGCTAGTGAAACTAGTTGGTGTTGTGCCTGTACCGATAGTTTCTACTGCGTTAATTTGACTTAATATCTTAAGTTCGTTTGCAGTTGTATCAGTTGTTGCAGTTGAAACAATTTTTTGACCGTGTGCAATATTGATACCACCGCCTACTGGATCTAATCCGTAGATTGCAGAACGTGAATATGGGTACATTGGTGCAGATACCGGAACCCATGTATCTGTTGCTAAACTAAATTGTTTTAATGCAGGGCTAAAGCCGCCGCCGGTTGCGGTTGTTTTAATCCAAATAGATCCAGTTGGACGTGGTTGTGGATCTGTAGAGAACCAGCCACCAGCTGATGCATTTGGTTGCTGAGCATAAGTACCGTAGAATAAAATTGGAGGAAATACAGTTTTTGTACCAGCAACTAATGGTAAACCGCACTTTGCTAAAGGTGTACCTGTGCCGTCAGTAATTACTGCACGGCCGAGTGTGGCGCCATTAGTAACAAACAATGTTAATAAACCACCAACTACCGCAGCTTTAACACCAGTGATGTTAGCGGTATTGATGTCGTTTGCTAGACCTGAAATTGTATTTGTTGTAGTAGTAACTGTAATGGTATTGATAATCAATGTCATGCCAGTTGTTAAGTTGGATGGGTTTGGTACAATTCCCTGGATTGCTGGGGTTGCATTTTGCCAACTTGTAGAACCAACTTGTACCCATGAATTAGCTATGTTACCATAAGAAGTTGCTGTAGCTTTGTAAAATAAACGAATGTTAGTAGGAGCTGTACCATCAGTGTTTACAAACACCAATGCGTAACTACCTTGTGCGCCAACTGATGCAACAGGAGTTGGAACTGCGTATGCATAGCCACTATCATTGAATACTTGAGTTTTATCAGTAATTAATAAAGGAGTAATGTGACTAAAAGAATTTGTAGTAGCGTTCAAACCATAGATACCAAATTCTGTGTTAGCAAGATCTAACCAAATAGTACCATCAGTTTCTGTGCCCACTGGGCGAACACTAGTACCAACTAGTTCGTTTAAATCAATGTCAGCACGGATAGCATATAAACGATTGCCTAATCCCAATGCTGAGTATGCTGTTAATAAACCATATTCGTTTAATTCACTAGCATTAATTGGAGTACCAGAAGAACTTAAACGGAAAGTTGGTGTACCCATTGCTGTTACTAGATCACGTTGACTAGTAAACGATAATAACTTACCTGCATTAGCTTTGGTTGTACCTTGAGCTACTGCATTATTAAATACTTTATCTTGTGCTGTGGCTAATACTACTAGAGGAACTGAGCCTACGTTAGAGTTTACGTATTGACTCTGATCATTAATGGAGATTTGAACTCCTGGAGAAACTAGTGCCATGGTTATATTCCTTTAAAATACATGTTATAGTTATTTATAATAAAGGTATAAATTTGTTCGGTTACAGAAGCCTTTGCAAAGGTTTGGCTTAAATAATAGCATGCTAACACGTGAATTATGCCCTAGTTGCCAGGTTAATCCAGTTGCTGTAAACTATATTAAAGATAATGTTACACATTATCGTAATAGTTGCGCCAGCTGTATTAGAAAAGGAAAGAAATTGAAACCAAACCCCCCGGCTTGGTTTAGAACTGGCTATAAGAAAAAGCCAGTGTGTGAAAAATGCAACTACAAATTTAAATTACCAAGTCAGAGTGTAGTATTTCATGTTGACGGCAACTTAAAGAATAATAATCACTTTAATCTTAAAACAGTTTGTTTAAACTGTCAACAAGAAGTTTATAAGAGTCGACTTTCTTGGAAAGCCAGTCCTATTGTACCAGACTTTTAACTTGATTATACAAGTCATCAATACTGCCATTGTTTTCAATGACAGCATCAAACTCTGTGCCAACCCAAGCAGTTTCGCTAACATGTACTCCAATGTCTTTAAGCATTTCTTGTGCAACAGGCGCACCACTATTAGCATTAACAGCAAGGTGATACCATACAGGTAATTCACCACGCTTAACCCAAATAACTTGACCGCCAGCATTTTTAATACTAGCAATTTCGTTAGGGAAACGACAATCGCTAATGACAATATTGTCTTGGCTTGTACGTAGTTTGTTTTCTACACTAGCAATCCAAATATCGTCATGGAAACTTCTGCGACATACTTCTGTGCCCCAGTACTGTAAAACCCAGCGTGGGGTTAAGTTGGGCATGTTTAGACGATTGGCCCACCACGGATCTACTTGTTCTCTCCAAGCACGGGCTTCTTTGGTACGTCCTTCTAGTAGTTCACGGTCCCAGTTAAATACTGCCGCTACTGCATCCTTAAGTGTGCCAGCATAGCTATCACGTCTGAACTCGTGAAAGTTTACCAAGTAATCTGCAATAGTGTCTTTACCGCTACCAATGAATCCGCATACGCCAATGATCATAAAAAAAGCCCTCGTCTATAAGGGCTATTTTTACATATTTTAATTAATTTGTCAATTAACCTGTTACCCAAGTTAATGGTTGGCTTCCGTCCATATAACGACGTAGCTGTTCTTCTAGGTCTTTCATTTCTTCATTGGCTTCAGAAACCATAGCAGCACCATTTAAACTTGCTCCGCCTTGTGGACCAGCGATTTGGCTAAACTTACTGTATGCTTGTCCTAAGATGCGCTTGGCAAAACTATAAGCATAGTCCTGGATCCATGGAAAAGCGTATGGGTCATTAAAAATCATTTGATCCGGTTTGGTATTATTAATCCAAAGCAGTACACTTTCTTGTTGATCCAATGGAGGATTGGCTCCCTGGAATGGCATTTTACGAACGATTGTTAGTTTCTTTGTTACAGGGTTAAATGTAAAGTTCATGTAGCCACCAAACATTTTCATTGCTAATTTTTGATAGTCAACAAATAATTCGTAGTTAGTTAATCCGCCAACACGTCCTGCTACTAACATATAAGTGTTTAAGTAGCCTGAACTGAATGGTTCAAATTGACTAGCAGTTGTTCCTGTGACGCTACCAATACCACGGCGGAAAATTTGACGTACATTTATAATTTCTTTAGGTAGTATGTATTCTTGTGTTTCAGGAAGAAGTCTTAGACTTGCATAGCTCTCTTCGGTAGAGTTTGGGGAACGCTGGCGATATCTAATCAGTGCTTGATTAATAGCCATTTCATAGTGTTCTTTTTCTAACTCAACGTCAACAATACCGTCACCTAGTCGCATACGAATATAGTCAACTATGCTGGCTCGCATACTATCGGTAGTATTACCGATATCCCAGTCTGGGTCTTGTACACCAGGGAAAGTAACTGTAGGGTTACCAGTAAAAGCGATATGCCCAGCACCAGAACCTGTAGTTTGATTAAACAAACTAGATGCAATTACATTGTTATTTGCGTCAAATCCAGTTTCTTGATTAACTGAATTATCGTTTGGTGTTAGGCCTGCTGTCATATATTACTCCGTATACAGTATTTATTACTGAACACGAAGTAGTACGGTTTCTGTATTGATGCGACCGTTGAGCCGAGTTTCGGTTGCTTTAATATCTTCTAAGAATCTGCGTAATTGTATCTTAGTAGCACGAGCAAACTCCTTGAGCTTTTCATCAGGTTTGCGGAGTGTTTTTGACGTGGATTTGTGCTCGTCAAAGCCGATAATGCCGGTTCCTTTGACGTTTAAGGGTCCTTTTAAACTATCAGCTACATACTTACCTAGCTTGCGTGTTTTGCTGTTATACACCCATAGCTCTTGTGCACCAATAATGTCTGCAGGATTGATACTGACCAAACGCAGTACTTTATCTTCTTTAGCATACTTGAGCTTGGCCACTACCTTTTCTTTACTTACTGATTTAGGAGCACGTACCTTCTTAGTTGCTTTCTTGACACCACGATACTGAATAATATCGTTTAGGATTTGATCAATAAAAGCAAAGATGCGTTTAAAGTCTGCGGCCTTGTAATGACTATAACCTTCAACTAACTGTTCGTCTTGTTTTTCGTAAGCAGCCTTGAGTTCATCAAAGCGAGCTTGGTATACTGCTTCGTATTTGCTTAACTGACTTTGAGGAACATTATTAGCGACAAGATAATCGTAAGGCTTAAAGCTGTACTTAGGGTCACTAATAAATGCATCGTAGTGACCTTCAAGTTCGCCAATAGTATCTGCTGTTTTTTCATTTAATCTGTCCTGGATAGTTGGAACGTATGCTTTGGGTTTTTCATCAACTACTTCAACAACTTCTTCTGCTGATTTACTATTGATACTTTCAAGGATATTGGCATCAATGAATTCAATGTGACGTTCTTGTAGTGGCATACCTTGACGATGTGCCATAATAAGTCCGCAAGTGGTCATACTAACTGTACGATCGCCAGCACGTTCAAATGCCTTAATTTCTTCTGGTGTAAAGTCTTTAACTTCTTTCATCCAGGCAACAACGTGCTTCTTTAAATCTTTCTGTGTGTAAAAGTAATTGTAATAGTTTAGACTTTTACGCATAAAGTGATCAAACTCTTCAAACGGCATTGCTCGGGCACGTTCGGTATCCCACTTAGGCTCATCGCCTGTGTACTTTTCATCGAGCATGGCGCTGGTACGCGGTGCTGATTTTTTAGTTTTAGTTACTTTTCCGTTGATTTTGATGTTAGCCATTTTGTCTTTCTCTTACTAAAGGTTTGTAAGCATACTTGTTACCACGTGCATCATAAAGTGCATGATGCTGTTTATGACCAAAGGCGTCAACCTCTGCCCAATAATAATCTATTGCCTGCGGATCTATATCACCCCAAATGTTTGTGGCTTGAATATTGCTAAACAGTTCTTCTTCTGGCAGTAATTGTAACAGTTTTACCATTAAATACCAATCGGTGTTATAGTCAAAACAAACTGTAACAACTTCGTCGCCGTAATGCTTCAACCATTTATTCAATTTCATCGCAATGCCATAGTAATTATCCACTATGCGTTTTGGATGTTCACCCAATAAAGGAACAACCACTTCACGAACAAAATCACTACAGGCTTCCTGTCGATACTGCACACTCTCTGCGTAAAATTCTCTACCGGTTTCGTCGACTAATCCGATAGAAATTAAGTCGCAGTCTGACTCGGGAAAGTCTGTGAATTCAGTGTCTAAAAATATCAACATGCGTTATTATACTTTAATTAGCTTATTTTGTCAATAACGTAGCAAAAGTGAGATTTTGTTCCATTAAATCTAAACGAGCAATTAAATCGGCTTCAATTTCTTGGTATCGTGCTGTGGGTTTATTAATCCTGCGGCATTCAACCAATTCACGATCCAATTGATCCCATAGTGCTCTAGCCGGGCGCCACAGTCGTCGCATATCTTCCCGCATGTTAGGGGCGATATCTATAATTTGAAAAAATATAGTATCCAACCGGTGTTTTAGGGTAGAATTTGACTCCATACTACTATTATATATTAAATGGATTTATGGGTCAAGTCGCGATAAATACTACAAATATTAGGATTTAGAATGTCAAGATTATCGCTTTGGAAAGACGGAAAACATACAAACGATTATAAGTTTATGGATCGTCGTATATCCGAAATGTTTACCATCGGCGGAACAGGAGTACTACTAAACAAGTACCTGGGTCCTATCGAGCAAACTGGTAACACTGATCCAACTCAACCCGATTACCTAAACCAAAGTGAACGCAATATTCAAGATCTACTATGGATCGAAAACCGTGATCGTAAGTACGATCTAAATGTTTACAAAATGCGTGGTATCTACCAACGTGCTGATCAGGACTTTGATCTAAGTCAATTTGGCTTATTCCTGCAAACCGGTACTATCTTTATGGTGTTCCATTTACGCGATATGGTTGATCAAATTGGCCGTAAACTAATGGCCGGTGACGTATTAGAACTACAACACCTAAAAGATTATGATTCTTTAGATCAAAGTGTGCCAGCAGCATTGAAACGCTATTATGTAGTCGGCGATGCTAGTTTTGCTGCAGAAGGTTTTAGTCCAACTTGGTGGCCGCACTTGTGGCGTGTTAAACTTAATCCGTTAGTAGACAGTCAAGAGTACAAGGATATTATTAATAATATTGCTGCCGGGGATGGTACTACTACGCCAGTAGGACAAATTTTAAGTACTCTAAATACCTATCAAAATATTAACAATGCTATCGTTGCACAGGCAGAAATTGATGTGCCTAAGTCAGGTTACGATACAAGTCACTTGTATACTTTACCAACAAACGATAGTGGTACTCAACCTATAGCAGATCCAACAACATCTAGTAGTTTATTAGCCACTTCAGACAATACAATAAATGCAGATTCCGGATCACAGAGTCCGCTAAACAAAGTTGAAGGTTACTTAACTGGCGATGGTCTTGCACCAAACAACTTAGTTACCGGCGCTGGTATTTCTTTCCCTGCAAATCCAACAACTGGAGAATACTTCTTACGCTTGGACTACTTGCCAAATCGTTTATTTAGATTCTCTGGAAGTTATTGGGTTAAAGTTGAAGATAATGTACGTACAAACTTAACACCAGGTGCTACAAATAATCAAACACAGAAATCAAGTTATGTAAATAACACTAACACTTACACTGACGCCGAAGGACAGACCCATAATGAGCGCCAGAGTTTAAGTAAAATTTTTACACCCAAGGCGGATAATTAATGCCAGTACAGTTTAGTTACGACGGTCAACTACGTCGGTTTATAATACAGTTTGTTCGTATGCTTTCAAACTTTCAAGTTGAGTTTGGGCAGGATACCAATGGCAATCGCACACTACAAACAGTTCCAATTTATTATGGAGATGTAAGTCGTCAGGCTGCAATGATTTTAAAGAATAATAGCGAAAACAGTTTAAATGCTGTTCCTGCTATGGCCACTTATATTTCTGCACTAACATATGATCGCGAACGTTTACAAAATCCTTATCACGAAAGCACTATACGTGTGCGTGAGCAATTATTTGATGAAGGTAGTCAAGCATACACTGGAGTTCAGGATGGAATTTATACAGTAGAACGTATCATGCCTGCGCCATATAAATTGACAATGAAAGTTGATATATGGACCAGTAATACTGAACAAAAACATCAATTAATTGAACAGATAACTCCATTGTTCAATCCAGGAATGGAAATACAAAGTAATGATAATTATGTTGATTGGACTAGTTTAAGCGTAGTACACTTAACTGATGTAACTTATACTAGCCGTAGTGTGCCAATGATGGGTGACGATTCCAGTATTGATGTTGCTACACTAACATTTGAATTACCAATTTGGATTACCTTGCCTGCTAAAGTTAAAAAGATGGGTGTTGTTGCACAGATTGTTGCCAGCATCTATGATGTTAATGGTAGTTTAAATCCTGAAGTTATTACTGTTGCCAATGGATTAATGAGTCAACAAAGATATACGCCACTCAACTATGATGTGTTGTACATTGGCAATACGTTGACTTTATATAAGGACGGTGTAACACCAAATGGCAACGGAAATGCTGTACGCTGGGATGGCCTAATTAATTTATATGGCAAGTTTACCAATGGTATTAGTCAGATACGTTTAGAATTTGATTACCCCGACGGTCCGCATGAGATTGTTGGTACTGTTGCATATAATCCAGCTGACCCAACGCAATTATTAATTAGTCCGTTTCCGCAGACCTTGCCAGCCAATACATTAGAAGCAGTTGATGCTATTATTGATCCACGTACTGTTACTGTTGATAGTAATTTATTAAATCCCACAGTAGGTACAAGATACTTAATATTAAATCCAATCGGTGACGCCGAAAGCGAAAGTGCGATTGCATGGCAGGGAGATCCTGGCAGTAATTTAATTGCTCATGCTTATGATATCATTGAATGGAATGGTTCTCGATGGACTGTTAGTTTTGACAGTCAAAACAATCCGGGTGTACAATATGTAACTAATGCCAATACTATGGTTCAATATCGTTGGACTGGAGAAGTATGGGTTAAAAGTTACGAAGGTATATACAAATCTGGATTTTGGAGTTTGGTTCTTTAATGTCTTTTACACACTTAGAAGGTTGTGGCGCATTAGTTTACGCCAAGTCAACTAATCGTTATCTTTTTTTACTACGCAATAAAACTAAACACGCAGGCTCGTGGGGTATCGTTGGCGGTAAAATTGAATCAGGCGAAACAGTTATACAAGGCCTGGTTAGAGAAATACAGGAAGAGATTGGGCAAGATTTTTCCAAAAAGAAATTTATTCCACTGGAAACGTTTACAGCAGACAATCGTAAATTTGTTTACTATACATTCTTAGTAAGTGTTGATGATGAATTTGTACCTAAACTCAATGATGAACATCGCGGATACTGCTGGGTAAATTTAGATGACCATCCAAAGCCCTTACATCCTGGGCTTTGGCGTAGTTTCAATTTTGATATTGTAAAACGTAAAATAAAGACTTTAGAGTCTATATTAAATTAACCGATATCGGCTTCTAATACAAAATCTCTAAAATCAATTTGACGGAAGTTTGGCTGACTAGATAATTCTGTTGAGCAAGAATAATTACTTGTTGGCATTACTCTTACAAATTCAACTTCGTTATAAGTTTGAATTACTGATAATAATGATTTAATAAAAAATGTTGCAGTTGGATGATCAGTTGTTGTTTCATCGTAACTGTCGTAACCCATTAAATACACCTTAGTATGACCATCAAAGCAAGCCATATATGCAGCTAATGAGCCAGCATCATATGATACGTTTTGTGGTATTAGGTAAAATTTACCAGGATATTTTAATACGTTCTCGCCTTGCACATAAACAATGTTATCTGCGGTATATTCTGAATCTGCAAGATTTGCAATAACTTCATCATCAATTGCAATTAAGAAGTCTGGTGTAAACTCGTTATAAATTGAGTTACAGCCATAACTTTGTAATCGGTCTACACCAAATAAACCACCTTTATGATTGGCTATGTGTGTTAGATCAAAACCATTGCGAGATGGGCCATTAGCAATAGCAATAGCTTGGCTAGTAGTGTGTGTTGTAAAAACACTATTTGGAACCATTTCTGTTTCTGGTTTCCAGTCACCGCCTTCGTACGTTAATGTAGTAACTACGTTTTCGCCGGTATAATTGCTACGATAAATTTGTCTGAGTTTTTGCATTTAAAATCTTCCCACGACCACTTCTATGGTCTCTATAGTATTAGTATTTATTGTTTCGAGTGCTTTACCCACCACACATCCAGGTAAAAACTTAGAATTATCAATAGCTTGTGCTACGCCAGGTGTAGAGCTAGTGACTAGCACTTGCCCTTTAATTACCGGGCCTTGTACACGACACGGAACACGTCCTGTTAATGCTACTGGTAAACCTTTGGCTACAGCATTCATTAAGTATGCAGGATCCGTGGATATAACCCCAGCTACTGCGGTATCATGATCTAATGTAGTTACTGTAATTTCTTTATCACCACCAAAGACTACCACTGTTCCTGGTGGGTAATCTGCATCAGCAAGATAATTTTCTGCTAAGTCAGCGTATTGCGCTTGTACCGCTTTACCGTATACAGTAGACCACCATGCAGTACTAGATCCTAAATTATAAGTTACGTTAGCACTTGGAATAACTGATCCTGCACTGGTTAACCCGGCAAAAGTTGGAGAGCTAGTTGTTGCTACTGCTTGACCAATGCTTATAGTAACTGCTCCAGTTGAACTTGAAACATTTACGCCGGTACCGGCTATTGCACTTGTTACTCCACTATTTGTAAGTGTAATGGTAGAACTTGATACACTGGTAGTAAGCCCAGTACTACCAGATACCGTTAATGTTCCGCCACCTGCTACAGATCCAGATCCAGATCCAGCTGATAAATTAATTGTTGTACTAACTGCACTACTTGTTAATGCAGAAATACGACCATAGGCATCGGTAGTAATTACAGGAATACTAGTCGAACTACCAACTGTAGTAGCGCCAGGGCCGGTTGCTGGTAGTGTAACGGCTGTACCACTAATAGATAAATTACCAGCTCCAGAACTTGTACTTAATACACGATTGCTGTTATCATATATACCCTGTGCATATATTGTACTGTTAATTGCGGTATTGCCACTGACTGTTAATACCGTACCAGACGCATTGGCCAAGGTCAGTGCCCCAGCTTTTATAGTGTCCCAAATTAATCCTGCATCACCCCAATTAATGGTGCCTGCTGGTTCTGATTTTACGTTACTAAAGAATCCCCAATAGTTATTTTGGTAGCTACGTACTATTCCAGTATGTGCGTAGACGTTTGCCGGACCACCAATAAAGTGACTATAAGTACCAATATCATAATTATACGGATATGCTTGGCCAGTAAGATATAACAAAGGTGCAGTGACGCTAAGTTGACTTGATGATACTGTATTAAGATAAGAAGCATTAATATTTCCCGATACAGTTAAATCGTTAGTAACATTAAATGATCCTGTAACAGTAATTGGATTTGAACCATTGCGACCAATATAATTTGTGTTATTAGCATTACCAAATACAATATAACCTTGTGTGGCATCTTGCTGGCCTTTGACTCCCATTGTATTAGCTATATTAATATCGCCAATCCAAGCATCGTCGCCAACTGCAAAGTTTGTACCATTACCATTATTAGTAGCGTAAACCTGACCGGCCCATACGTTGCCAGACACACCCATACCACCAACAACTACCAATGCACCTGTTGTATTATTTGTACTTGTGGTACCCGAGTTGGCGATTACGTTACTGGCAAATGTTGTTTGGTTAGGTACTGCACCACCCGAGAATCCGCCGGAGGCTACCCACTGTAGGCCCGAACCAGTTGACGATAATACTTGTCCTGATGTTCCGGTTGATCCGCTGACACTAATCTGATTAAAGCCGCCAAGTACCCCAGCATCACTAAGTTGGAAAATAGTTGCAGTATAAGCACTATTAATAATTTGAAAATTTCCAGAGCTGTCTAAACGGAAAGATTTATTTGGGTTAGTACCGCCACCAAGGTTAGTGGCCAATAAGAAATCGTGATAACCGGCACCGCCCTTAGTAGAAGTGCCTGCTACTTGTATTGCCTGTACCGCAGTATTATTTGTTACTACTAAAGGTCCGGCAATATTTGCCCAGCTAGATAATGTTAATGTTGATCCTGTGTGCGTTGCGCCAACGTTACCAATAATGGCAGCATTTACAGTTCCAGTAATAATTGTTCCATCAGACTGAATGCCACTTGAATTTACGTGTAAGCCAGCTAATGTACCAACGCTGGTAATGTTTGGTTGTGCAGCAGTTGATAATGTACCAGTTAGGGTAGCACCAGTATTACCAATTGTGCTGGCATAGACATTAATAGCGTTAACAGTATTGACATATTCGTTGGCAGTAACTGTTACGTTTCCATGTACTGTAAGATTTCCTGTATCAACTGGAGTGTAACTTGTTATAGCAATATTTGAATTTGTTAGTCCAGTATTGCTTGTAAATGCGTGTACAATACTTTGACTTGATTCTGACCAATATAGTGATACGTTTGAAACTAAACCATTGGCACGATTAAATAAAAATCCTACATCAACGTTGGCCTGATTTGAGCCACCGTGTAATACTGTCATCGGAGTTGTAAAAACTTCAACGTTTGTTTGTAAATTATTGTAATTGGGGCGAGTTAAAGCCATTATTATTTCCGTCTTATTACATATTTATCGCCAAACAAAAAGGGCACCGTAGTGCCCTTTTTGCTTAAACTTAAAGTTTATACGCGGCCAACTACTACTTCAATTACTGCCTTACCTGCAAAGGCAACTTCTTGTAGTGCTTTACCAATTACTTGACCTACGTTAGCAGAGTTGTTAGCTTTAGCAAAACCAAAACCTGCTGATACCATTAAATCGCCCTTCTTAACTGGACCAATAACTTGACATGGTACACGACCTTGTAGTGCCAATGGAACTACGTTGCCGCCAGTTAATCCGCCATTCATTAAGTGTGCTGGATTTGTAGAAACTACACCTGCTACTGCTGTTGTATCAGCGTCAGCTAAAGTAACTTCTGCACTACCACCAAACATAACTACTGTACCAGCTGGATATGCTTTGTCTGCTGTGTAATTTTCTGCCAAGTCAGCGTATAATGCGTGTGTTGCTGTACCGTAGATATTGTTAAACCAGTTACTAGTAGAACCAATATTAACAGTAGTGTTGGCATTTGGAGTAATACCGCTTGAGCCAACTGCAACAACGTTTGCACCGGCAACGTTAAATGTAATACCAGCGTTACTTGCCACTGATACGTTACTTGTACCGTTACTGATAGAACTTGCACTTAATGTTACCCAACTTAGACCAGAGCCAGTTGATTGTAAGAACTGACCGTTTGTACCAGAAGAACCGTTAACTTTAAGACCACCAATGTTAATTGTGTCTAAAGCAAAGTTTGGATCACTGAAGTTAATTGTAGTTGTTGGTTCACTAATACAGTTACTAAAGAAGTTCCAAACACCGTCGGCGTGGTTACGTACAATACCAGTGTGTTGATATGTGTTAGCAGCACCGCCAATAAAGTGACTGTACATACCAATATCATAACTGTATGGATATGGTGCACTAGTTGTTAGATATACTAATGGAGCACTAACGTCTAACTGAGAAGTTGATACGTTGATGTAACCATATGAGTAAACGTTACCAGATACGCGAATGTCACCGTTAACGCCAACACCGCCTGATACAACTAAAGCACCAGTGCCAGATGATGATGTTGCTGTTGTATCAGCAATAGTAACTGTACCGCCACCAGTAATACTATTGTTAATAGCAATTTTACCTGTACCGTTTGCAGCTAATGTTAAGTTTGTATTAGTACTACGAGAAACAATACTATCAACAGCAACTTGGTTAGCAATCTTAATTGCATTACCATCACTGGAAGTAACGTTATAACCTGCACCAATTTGTAAAGGTGCTTGAATCTGAATTACACCACCTGCGCCGTTTGCGCCAAATTGTAAGTTACCACCTGCGTCTGTTAAGATAGCTAAGTTTTGACCTGGGGTTGTAGTAAACTGAATTGTACCGGAGTTATCTGTAATAACTGGTTTACCGTTAACGTAAAGTGTACCTGGACCAACGTAAACAGATTTAAACTGTTGTGTTGGACTACCTAAGTTGTAAGTAATGTTAGCAGAAGGTAAAATGTTACCAGTTAAGCTAATATTGCCGTTGTTGCCGCCAACTAATACGTTAGCTGTTAATGTATTAACTGAGTCATTTGATATCGAACTAGTAGCTATAATGTTACCTGTTGTAACGATATCACCAGTTGCAGCGTTGATTGTTAACGGACCTACTGTAAGACCATTTTGTACTACGAAATTGTTATTTGCCATTTTATTTTCCCCGGTTCCATATTCCCCGATAAGGTTATTAAGTTAGGCGAGCCTGTCCCGCCTAACTTATATTACTATTAAATTGCTAAGTAGTTCTTACTAATACGTACATTGTTTGTTGCATTTGCCGCAATAAACTGTACCAATGCATTAGAACCACTTTGTGTTGCACTCAATACACCTAAGTTACCACCAGTTGCTAGTGTACCATAAGTTGTAATTGTTGCTGTTGTACCATTACTGATAACCAATGCTTCCATAACTTGGTAGTTAGCACCGTTAGTAACTTGAATCACATACTTGGCACTACGATATTGTGTAGTATCAATTGTGTCAATTGTTGTTGGTGAGTTAGCACTTGCAACACTTACGTTTGGTAGGAAGCCAACTGCAGCACCAGCAGCATTGTAACTTACTGTTAATGTCTGACTACCAGAACCTGTGTAAATGTTAGCACCGTAGTTATCAGTTGCAAAGCCCATGTAACCGTTTGTACTTGCAATACTTGTTACAGTTGCAGTTGTTGTTAAGCAACGTACATCAATAACATCGGTTGAAGCTGGAGCTTCTGTGAATGTTAATGTTGTACCACTTACAGAGTAAGCTAGAGTTGGGATCTGTAACACACCGTTAACACTTACGATACAACTTGCAGTTGTCTGCGATGTTGATAATGTAAATGCTGTTTGGCTACCAGTACCATTAAACTGTTGGTCTGCAATAACTGTGAATGATGTACTAAATGCTTGCCATACAGTACCGGTGAAAATTTCCATACCGTTAATTGTACTGTTATAACGTAACATACCCTGTGTGTCTGTACCACCACTGTTACCTGGACGCTGTGCGTTGGTACCAACTGGAATTAAGATAGAGTCTGTACTGTTAATTTGTAACTTAGCACCACGTACCAATGTACTTACACTAGCACTACCACCAATTAATACTTGGTCGTATGTTGAACTTGGACGAGCCCAAACTAATGTAGTATCACTTGCACCTTTGGCAATTACGTCGTTACCAGCAGTTGCACTACCGTTGAATACTGTAGCACCACCAATATAACTGTTACCTGTTATACTTGAACTACCCCAGTTTTGGAATGAACCAACGTTTGCAGCTGGACTTGGGTTGATAGTAGACTTAAGAACAAATACGTTACCAGATGTAATACGAGCAACTTCGTTGTTCTTCTGTGTACCACCTGTTGCAAAAATAATGTCTTTTGCAGAGTAAGTGTTAAGGATTAAGTTACCACCGCCTGTTGTTGTATTACCAGAAACAATTAAGTAGCCGTCGTTAGCGCCGTATAGTGTGTAACCAGCTTGTGAGTATGTACTACTTGTAATACCCATGTCAACGTAGGTGTCGTTATCACTACCGTTGTTAGCTACAGCAGCAACGTCAGAACTTGCATTGTTACCGCCACTGGCGTTTTGTATAACTGTTTGTAAGAAACTGTTAACTTGGCCACCAATTTGTACGTTAGCACTTGCTGGTGTGTAGTTTAGTGCAGTACCAGCGTGGATAATACCAGTTGTGTACATGTCACCTTGCATACCAAGACCGCCAACTAATACTAATGCACCAGTTGTTGTACTTGTACTTTGTGTAGCACTTGCAATAACAACGTTAGAAGCGTGTGTTGTTACGCCACCAAATGTTGATGTGCCGTTAACATATAAATTGTTGTTTGTTGCAATACCACCAGCTACTACCAATGCACCAGTTGTTGCACTTGATGTACCTGTAGTTGATGGGATAATTACGTTACCAGCAACAGAACCAATTTGGATACCAGTTACTGCTACGTTTGAGTTGTCTGGTACATAGTTAATATTAATATTAGTACCTTGTGCTGTGTCTGTAAAGTTCTGGCTTGCAAGTACTGATATACCAGGACTTAATTTAGCGTTACCAGAAATATAACCTGTTGCACCATAACCACTTGCAATAAACGCACCTAGTAAGTCGCCTGTTTGTGAAGCACTTGGAGCAGCACTTGTACCACGACTTGAACGTGCAACATAGTATGATGCAGAGCCAGTACCAAACGAATCTACTGTTACTTTACCATTACTACTTGTCTTAGCAGAAATGTGTAATGTTGAGTTTGCACTTTGTGGAGCATCAGTATTTTGATTAATTTCAACTGCTGTTAATGTTCCAGCAAATGCTGTACCAGCACCAATTAATACGTTACCTTGCATACTGTGTGTACTAGATGAACTACCAACGTTAATGTTACCACTTACGCCAGCGCCGCCAACTACTACTAATGCACCAGTTGTTGTGCTTGTACTTGATGTACCACTAGCAGCAACTAAGTTGCCGTTATGTGTTGTAACACCGCTTGTACTTAATGTTGTAAATGCACCAGTACTTGCTGTAGTTGCACCAACTGGTGTACCATTTACGCTACCACCAGTGATTACTGCGTTAGCTGTACTGAAGTTTGTTGCTACTTCTGTTGTAAATGAAGCATTACTAATTACAGCATTGCCAGTTGAGAAGTTTGTAGCATACGCTGTTGTAAAGTAACCAGTTGAAGGTGTTGTAGTACCAATTGGTGTATTTTGTACGCTTGACGCACCAATAATACCACCAACGTTTAATGCACCACTGATACCTGCACCGCCTGCTACTACTAATGCACCAGTTGTTGTGTTTGTACTTGCTGTACCTGAGTTAGCAACTAAGTTACCAGCAACAACTTCAACACCAGAAACTACTTCAGTTGTAGTGTTGATATATGTCAATGTGCCATCAACTTCTAAGTTACCAGAAATCTTAGCATCGCCACCTACGTTTAATGCGCCACTGATACCAGCACCACCTTTAACAACTAATGCACCAGTTGTTGTGTTTGTACTTGCTGTGCCAGCGTTTGCAACGATATTACCACTTGCTATTGCTGTACCGGTTGTTGTTAATGTTGTAAATGCACCAGTACTTGCTGTAGTTGCGCCAACCGGTGTACCATTTAAACTACCGCCTGTAATTACTGCGTTAGCTGTACTAAAGTTTGTAATTACGCCAGTTGTAGCGTATACGTTAGCTAGGCCACTTGCATAACCACCAGTAATTACTGCATTACCAGTTGAGAAGTTAGTAGCTTGAGCTGTTGTAGCGTATACGTTAGCTAGGCCAGTTAAGTAACCGCCTGTAATTGCTACGTTACCAGAACTTAAGTTTGTAGCTACTTCAGTTGTAATAACTGCATTACCTGTACTAAAGTTTGTACCTTGTAATGTACTAAAGTTACCAGTTGATGGAGTTGTTGCACCAATTGCTGTGCCATTTAAACTACCACCAGTGATCACTGCGTTAGCTGTTGAGAAGTTAGTAGCTACTGCTGTTGTTAATGTTGCAGCAGTAATTGTAGCATTAGCTAAAGAACTGATATAACCGCCACTAATTACAGCGTTACCAGTTGAGAAGTTTGTTGCTTGTAGTGTTGTAGCACTAAACGCTGATAAACCTGTAATACTACCACCAGTAATTAAAACGTTACCTGATGAGAAGTTAGTAGCTTGTGCTGTAGTAGCGTATACGTTAGCTAATCCAGTTGCATAACCACCAGTAATTACTGCGTTACCAGAACTTAAGTTTGTTGCTACTGCTGTTGTTAATGTTGCAGCTGTAATTGTAGCATTAGCTAATGAACTAATATATCCACCACTAATTACTGCATTACCAGTTGAGAAGTTTGTTGCTACTGCTGTTGTAAATGCACCAGTGGATCCACTGATTGGTGCTGTAATACTACCAGCTGTTAAATTGTTAGTGATACTTACACCAACTGCTGTTAAGTTACCAAGTTTTACGTTAGCCCAGCCACTGTTATTAAGACTGGTAATACCAGTACCAGTGTCAGTTGTAGCTACCGCTTCAAATGCGCCATCTGCTTCAGACCAAATCCATGCAGTATTAACAGAACCATAACCACCTAAGCTAGATAAGTTACGATTAACTAAAATACCCATGTCGTAGCCAGTTAAGCTACCAGTGTATCCGTTGTTGAAAACAACGATTGGGTCATTAATGTATGTATTAATGGAGTTTAACTGTGTATAGCTGTTTGCTACAGTTAAGTTTCCTAAAATAGTAATGTTACTGTTAAAGGTTACACTACTTGCCAACAAATTACCTGTAATCGATCCTGCAGCAAGTTTTGCTTGTGCCTGGATGGTACTATCTGTAATCTGATTATTTTGTATTCTGGTTAAGTTACTTCCGCTCATTGGTCTAGCTCCCGATATATACAGTATTTAGCATATCATGGATCTTTTGGGTTTGCACCGGGTAAAATTTAGGTTTTTGGAATTTGGTGCCGGGAGTGTGTTTTACGTCTGAAGTACTGCAAAAATATTTAGCTGTTGCAATTAATAACCGCCGGTTAACGGTGATCTTTTCCAGGTGTTTGTGGCAGTACACACATAGATATAATTGGCATCCCAACATATTTGACCTGCTGTGCCGGGCGCATTACTGGCCTTGGTTGTTTGTGGTGCTGATAATAGGCCAGATAATGTGATATTTCCAGTAACACTAATGTCTGTATTAAAAATATTGTCTACTGTAACTGCGGCAGCCAAGAAACGTACATCAATTTGATCAGTTATTAATGGTGTTTCTGTAAAGGTAATTTGATTTCCACTAACTGTATAGGCATACACAGGCTGTTGAACAGTACCGTTAATACTTACCAATACACCATTGGCTGTGGTTGTTTGATTTAAATTAAATGTATTATTGGTTCCGTCACCATAAAAGTTTTGCCCGGTGATATTACTGATTACACTGACCCAGCCAATACCGTTATAAAATTCTACAGTATTATAATCGCTGTTATAACGAATCTGACCAGCAACGGGACTACTAGGACGTGCTATATTACCACCTGTTGGTAGGCCAACTGCTGTTGTAGAATTAAATGTGGTTACGGTTGTTTTGTATGGAGTAATTAAATCAGCATGAATATTTCCATACAAATTACCAGTAAAGTTTGCAGAATTAATATTTCCGGTATATGTATTCAAATAGGCCGCTGTATTGGCATTAGCGCCAGTGGCTAAACTTTGTATTGATATTGCCTGCACGGCAGCATTGGCATTTGAGTAAGTGCCAAGAGCCGTTACATTGCTATTAGTAGAACTTATTTGTAAATTAGCATAAGTTTCAAATGCGCCCACATTAGAGTTTAATGTGGCAATAGCAAGATTGGCCGCAGTAATGTTTGCGTTAATGGTGTTAATTGTTGGACTGATAATACTACCAGAAGCAATAATATTGGCTCCGCTAATATTTCCAGTAACTGATATAACTGTACCAGTATTGTTAGTGATATTACCAAGAATATTATCAAGTGTATTAATTGCTGTAGCAACGTCCATACCGGTAGTTAATGCGTTAGTTCCGTAACCATCGTTTGATTGTGCCGACGTACCAATGATAATATTATTAGCTGTAAATCCTTCTAGCCCAGCTAGTGTTGCCATTGACCCAAATGCTAAATTACCAGAACCGTCAGTGTATACAATTTGATCCGGCGATCCACCAGCTACTGTTAGGTTGGTAATATTGCCAAGATTAATTTTTCCAGTGTCGCTGGTAATAGAGTCGTTAAGAATATAAAGATTGCCAAGGTGTGCGTTGCCATTGACATCTAGAGGGTAAGCAGGATTACTATTGTTAATACCAACACGGCGATTGGTCATGTCAAAGAATGTTAAATTTCCGTCAATGGAAAGGTTGACACCTGATCTATCCAGGTTGTCAAACAACATTTGTCCTGAAATTTTACCAATAGCCATTACAAGCCTTAAGCAGCATTAGTGCTGTTTAGATTGTGTATTACAACTATTTGATTTGGATTAATACCTGGTGGTGGTGGCGCTGTTGTAAATGTTAAGGTTGTTCCTGTTACATTGTAGTGTGTACTTGGTTGTTGATATACACCGCCGATGGTTACAATAATGGCATTAGGATCAGTTTCTGCTTGATTCATTGTAAAATGATTATTCATACCATCCTGTGTACCAGTTGGTAAATCAACATTGATTGCAACGTTACCAATTTTAGCCACTTGATTCCAGCCACTATTATAGTAAAATTCAATTCGACTTAATGCTTGATTAAATCTAATTAAACCCGTAGTAGGTGCGTCGCCTGCAGTACCATTAGGAACAATTGGTAATCTTGCAGCCTGGCTACCGCTACGCGATATATCTGGGTTCTTTAAAAATCTAGCCATTATTAAATTCCAATATAGCTTACTGTTGCTGTTACTGATCCATTTGAACTAACATTGGCCATGATTGCATCGCCGTTGCTTAAAATAAGTTTTTCAGTATCTACTACTAAAGTGTTCTGAGAAGTTAATGCAACATTTGAGTAGATAATTGTAGTATTACTTGCAGTTTGCCCGGCTGGTACTACCCAAACGTTTGCTGTTGCTCCGTTGTTTGTGTAATTACAAAAATGTATTACAGTGGTAGCACTATTACCAGAGCTAACATAAATGTTTGCCGCTGTTGTTGTTAATGCTGTATTGATGATTGCCATTTAAAATTGTTCCTATCCAAATATAATACTAAATGCTATTGCTTTAGCTTTTGTTACTAATTCTGCGTTGGTAGCTGAATCGTTAGTTACGTATACACCAGATCCGCCACTATTTGCGGTATTGGCAAAAATTTGTACATTGCCTTTTGTTGGTCCAGAATATATTGTGTGATTGTTTAGATACAAGTTACCACCTAATGTGGGACTCGAGTCAGAGTAAACGTTTGATAATGTTGATCCTGAAGTTGCAATGTTAGCAAATGTTACACCAGTCTGGTCGCTGATTTGCCAACTTTTTACATTTTCATTCCAGCGTAATTCAACATTGGCTTGTGTGCCGCGGTCAACTGCAAAACCTGCATAGCCCGGGCTTGATACACCAGCACTGGTTTCGCCTTTGTTTAATACAATAATATTGTCAGTGATATCTGTGTTAGTATGAGTAATGCTTTGGCTATTACCACCAATTTGTAAATTTCCATCAATAAACAAGGTGCCTGTTGAAATAATAACATTAGCGCCAGCTGTTTCTTTATTAGTTAAGGTGTAGTTACCAATAATTCTCTTAGTAGTACTCATTTGTATATCCTGTTTATAGTGTATTTATGCTCTATAGATATCTGCCGAAATCAAACAAAAACCCGCCGAAGCGGGTTTTTTGCCACACTTAATTAAATTAAGCGTATTGAACCTGTACAAATGTACTATCAGGTGCAGCTAAATGATAGCGGAATTTATTTGGGTTATAAGTATTGCTACTAATTGTTCCAGCAGTTAAATTGCCATCGTTACCAAAATCGTAAACAAATTTGTTGTTAATACGACTTGCGTATGTGCAAGTAGATACTGCTACACCATTTGATGCAGGTACATTACCAATTGTACCAATAGTAAACGAGTTACTTGTAACACCAATAACTTGTACAACTGCGCCAATGTTAGCACTTGGGCTAGTCCAAACTACATAATCACCAACACGTGGTAATTGTACTGGACCAGTAACTGCTGTGCGTGTATCGTATGTTACTGTAGTTTGGCTTGCACCACCGGCTATGTTAGCACTGGCAATGTTTGCTGCCGCTGTATTCAATGTTACAAGAATATTCATTTGTCCTGCTGCAGGGCTTGGTGAATTTACTAATGTGCAAACACCAGTTTTATTGGCGCCGTCCTGAACTAAAAACTTATGAATACCTTTTTGGCGAACAATATATCCTTGTTGCGAGCTGGAACCAACAATGTTAGTCTGCCCTTGAATTTGACGACCAGTTTGGCTTGTGTTGCCACCTGTGCCACCAACGTATGCACCGTTGATATATTGCTGACTTGTGTAACGGTCGTGAATTTGACCGCTTGAATCAGTTTTTGTAATTTTTAATTTTGTCATTTTATATATTCCTTATATTAAGCAGCATCTGGGATAGATACAAAACCAACAACACCAGCGGCATAATCTGTAGCGTATGTATTGCTTGTTGTAGCTGTACTGTTGTGCCAGTAGCGATATTTCTTGGGTGTTGCGCTAAAATCCCAAACAAACTTGTTAGTAATTTTACTAGCGTAGAATGTTGAAGCATCTGCTTTAGTAACTGTAATACTCATTTCACCAGGTAGTAGACTTGCTTTGGCTTTGTTTACCAATGTGCATTGACCTTTGTTACCGGTAGCATCTTGTACATAAAACTTATGCTCGCCTTTCATTAATAGAATACCACCTTCAGCGCGGCTGGCACCTTTGATGTAGCATTGTACGTGAATTTGTGGACCAGCTTGTGTATATACACCGCCAACTGCACCTGCGTAGTCTGTTGTACTACTTGAAGTTACTTGTGTTGAACTGATAAATTGATCTGTACGTGTTGCACCTGTTCCAGTATTACCAGAAGGGGTACGAGAGATTTTCATTTTTGCCATTTTATTTCTCCTTGTTTTATTAGCGTTCTAGGCTACCCGCAGTGGCTACTGACGAGAGTTCTCTTTCGAGCGAACTAAGTATTTACCTAAGTTGCATATAAAGATACTCGGCCCAAAGACGGTGCCCTTTAGGATTAGGATGGCAAGTGCTACCTTTTAAATTATAAGGACTAGAACCTAAGAAATTCCAACGAGTTCCTACACGGTCCATTATATCTAAAAATTCTAATTTACGTTCTGGATTTTGCGTAATATATTTTTCTGTCAAAGGTGTTATACTCATTTGTCCAATAAATGGCACAGGTCGTTGATAGTTATTAAAATTAAAATTATCTTGTATAACATCACACCAAGATTTATCTAATAGTAAAGAACTAGAGTTAGCTGGCCATACATCAGTAAATGCTCTTTGTACACAGGCCGTAACCATTGGCAATTGACTAAAATACTGTTCTAAATTACGCAACAAATAATTTTCAACTTGTACTAAAAAATCTGTAATTCCTATACTGCGACTCCACATTCCTTGATATGGCCCATCTACATTAATACGTCTTGAATAAGTTGCTTCTCTGAGGTCTTCGGTTAGTGTCACTACAATATAAATTTTTTTATATGAAGCTGATTGTATAATTGGCTGTATGTCTTGTAATTTTTCCAACATCCAATAATTGCTACATCCCGGACGTGCTAAATTAACCCAATCTGAATCTAGTAGGTTAGACAGTTGCCGACCAAATACTTGAGTAAGTCTTATTGGGTCATTGCTTGCTACATTCCAATCTATGCAACCTAGATGATCTCCCCAAGTCCAACTATCCCCCACAGTAATTAATAGTGTGTTGCGTTCTTGTATATCTTCCTCATACCATTGGCGATAGGTATTATAATCGTTTATGTTGTAGTTGTCCTGTTTATGATCAATGCTTTGATCAAATGTCAATGTATTATAAAATTTAAACATTAAAAATTTCCAATATTCTTGAGTCGTATGGTATTGTGTGTATACATTGTTGATTATGCTCAAACACTGATTGATTTTGTTTGTACAATAAATCTAAATCTAATTCAAGTAATCGTAAAAATTCTTCTTGTACCATTTTAAATCGTTGATCAACATCATCAACTTGATCAAAGCTGTAGTCAATGAAGTCGACCATTTGAAATCCCATGTCAGTTAATCTTTTAATAGCACCGGGATTGGTAAACGGCAATATAGCATGTCCTTTGATTAGTGGTTCAAATGTTTTTTCAGTAATATGTATTAGATCTCGTTGAGTACAGTTACTTTCAACATAGGTACTAAAATAACTGTCCTCATAAAAGGTATTTGGTATAGGACTATATGCACCTAACACTTGATGATCTTCCAAGGTGATGCCACGTGTTCTATTAGATACATATCCATTGGAACTGTGTTCTAATATAAATTCATAATATGGTTTACGGTAGCCATACTCACGGCCCAACATACTTAAAAATTTCTTTGATCTAAGATAAGATGAATCTAGTCTAACAGATTTATACTGTCCACGACTATAGTGATGTAAATGTTTATGCTCGGGAATAGGTTCTGTATAGTAAGATTTAATGCGATTCCACATAAAATCCCAAGGTATAATTCGTACAGTTGGACCCATATCTAATTTAGGACTTTGATTAACTGTTAGGTATACTTTACAAGGATGTTCAAACCGCCAGATAAATTGTTTAAATTGATTATGTTCATAGTCTCCAGTGTTGACTAGATCATAAAATACTACTACGTCTTTAGTATATGCCTGCTCCATTGTAGCGGCTAGCCAATCAGGACCATGTGTATTGTAGTGATCATTTAAAGGAAAGAAATAATAACGATCGGTTATCATTGTACTGGCATCATAGCCTATTAGGCCTAAATGATACGGTATGTCGTCCCCTTCAATTCCGCGGATATTTTTGATCATAAAATTCTTGTAGTAGTTCTGCTATGTGTTGATGCCCAACAATGTTGGGATGAAATAGTTTACCAACAAATGATTCATATTCTCTAATAACAGGTAACTCATATTCCCTGCCTGTTAAACTTCTTGTTAGTGATTCTGGATATAATAATTCATTTTTAATATCAGGGTAATCAAAGTAACTAAAAAATATTACGTCTATGTTGTTTAATTGACAATAGTTTTCAAATGTAAAAATAGTTTGTTTAACCTTAAACAAATTATAATCTTGACATTCAACCATGCGATACATTTCACCGGCTAGCGTACCAAACTCTTTTACTACTTCAGGCGGGCGGCCGCTTTGATGTATATCACCTGTGCGATAATTAGCTTCTGGTGTAATGTTAACAAACTCATGCAATCTATTGCTGTAGCTTAGATAACGAGTCAACCCGGTTAGACCAACGGCAAATATTTTTTTGTAATCTTGATAGTCGGGATAATTGAGTATAAAGTCAAAGAGTTGTACTACAGTATATTCTATACTGCTAGCCGGTGTTCCTAGATTTAAATATTCTGTGCCTAGTTTGTTTGCTAGTTGAGCTACCCAAGATTGTTCGTCTGGGCGATCTAATTCTGATCCAAATGTCCAACTATCACCAAACCCCACTAATAGAGTTTTCATTATAGTATTTAAAGTTTATTTAATGTTATCAATAAAAAAGGACCTTGCGGTCCTTTTATTGGTATTAATAATTAATTAGTGCTTTGCTATACGTGTTGCTGGATTTGTAGTAACTATTTTTGTTTGTTTAGCTGTTTGTACCGTAGTAGGTACATAGGTTGTAGTGTGAGATGCTACGGCGGTTACCGGAGCAGGTGTTGTTACAACTTTAGGTTTTGGTGCAGTCACTGGAGGTTGTGATTTGGTTGTCATTTAATATTCCTTAATTTAAAACTATACAATATTTATTGAAGCCAACAAAAAAGGACCTTTCGGTCCTTTTCTGCCTTCCCATCCCTGGGTTGATAATTTACTTTCTGTAAATCAAGTTCAGTCTTGATTATTGGAAAGATAAGTTAGCTACAGCGATTTCACCAACATAGTCACCAGCGTTACCTAGAGATGATGCTGTGTTTGTTAACTCAACATATCCGTAACGTGTCATGAAACTTACTACTGGTTCAAATGTAGATGGATCTAATACAACACCAGAACTCATTAGAGGAATGTATGGGCAATAGAACGCAGCTGCATCAGCTTCGCTAGAACCTTTGTATCCAACTAAAACAGCTTGGCTGTCGTTTGCATAACCGTCAACATAAATCTTCATTGCGCCATTTAATGTACCAACAAACTTAGTGTTTGTAGGAGCTTCAAATGTGCCTTCTGTTGTACGAGCAAATGCAGAAGTTGTAGCACTTTGTAGTACTGTCAATGCAGCTGGACTTACAACTGCCCAGTTACCAGCACCACGACGTGTACGCTGAGCGATCAAGTTAGCTGTACGGTTGATTAGAACAGCTAAAGCAGCGTGCTCATCACCAACGAATGTAGCTGTACCAGATACTGCAGCTTGGTCAAATGTGTAATCAGTTGCAGCAAGAGCACGTAAAGAACCTAGAATCTCTTGGTCAATCTCTACAGTGATTTCTTGAGCTAAAGCAGCCATGATTTCAGCTTCAACATCTAAACCGTGCATAGATTGTGCATCTTGCGCAGCTTCAAATGTCCAACGAGCTGATAACTTACGTGTCTTAGCTTCAACAACTTGTTTTAAGATTTGAACGTTGATACGGTTACCTGCTACGCCTTCAAGAGCTGAAGTAGAAGTAGCTTGGCCAGTAGTAGAACTACCAGAGTATGCAACTGCAATCTTAAATGGTGATAATGCTTCATCACCAGCTGTTACAGGAGTTGCGTAACTAGATGTATCGCCTGCATTGTCTGCATAACGTACACGTAGAGTGTGAATCTGTGCAACTGGACCTGTCATTGGTTGTACACCAACGATTTCGTTAGCGATAACTGTTGGCATTACACGACGGATAACTGGTAGAATTACACGGTTAAGTGTAGCTACGTTACCTGCTTGTGTAGAACCAGCTGTTGCGTTTTCAGCTAACATTTTACGAGTATTTTCTAGAATAACGCCCATTGTAGTTCTTTTAGAACCTTGTAGACCTTCTAGCAGGGCATCCTTCGTTTCGCCCCAACGGCTTTCTAATAATGCTTGTGTCATTTTAATTCCTCTTTCCTTTTAGGGTTTAATTAAGCCCTGCTAAACGTTTTAGTTCAACAACATTAGTTTGCACTTCTGTTGTTTGAGCTTCAACGGCAGTTTTAGCAGTTTTATCACCAGTAACTTCTTTACGACTTTCTGTTAATACAGCAGCTTTAGCAGCCGGTGCAGTAACAGCAGAGTTGTTTAGAACTGCTGGTAGATACTTTTCGTATGCAGTCTGAAGACGATCAGTCTGTACACTTTCAAGTAAGTCACGCATAATTGCTGACTTTTCTTTGTTCAAAGGCTTCAACATTTCTGCAAGTTTTTCTTTGCGTTCTGCTGACTCTTTGATAATCTTGATTTCTGTTTCTTTACTCTCAACTAAAGCGTTTGTATCTTCAATTTTCTGAACTGCTTCAGATAATTTAGCGGTTACAGTTTCAACTTGTGATTGTAACGCACGAATTTGTTTGTTTTCATTTAAATGAGTAACAGCAAACTCGCTTGCAAATGCTTCAAATAGACGACGACCGAACATGTTTTCACGTGCTACAGTAATGTCTTCTTTTAGTTGAGTCAATTCTGACTCTAACGAACTGGTTACAGCCTCTTTAACTGCGGTAGCAGATTGTGCAATGAATTTCTGTTGTAGCTCGGCTAACTTAGCTTTACCTTCAGCAACTAGACGAACCTTAGTTTCCACTACGGCACGTTTATCTGCTTCAAATTCTTTGATTTCTTCTGCTAAAGCACGGATAGTAAATTGTTCAAGTTTGCCAATAGCATTCTCATACTGTTTACGATCTGCACGTAGTTCTTTGATTTCTTCGGATAGTTTAGCTACCATGAAATTATTGAACTTACCTGCGCTTTCAACCATTTGCTTTTTAAATGCAACACGGTCTTCCGCTAATTGTTGTTTTTCGTCTGCGAATTCTTTCAATTCAGCAGTGAGAGACTCAGTTACCATTTTGTCTAGAGCTTCAACCATTACTTGCTTGTCATGCTGGTAACGTTGAGCAAATTCTTCGCGTAATTCTGCACGAACTTGTTCTTTGGCTTCAGTAATGCGTGATTCCCAAGCTTCAGCAATAGCTTGCTTGGTATCTTCATTAATGATCCCGTTATCCAACAATGGTTTGATAGCATCTAACATTGGATATTTCTCCTATAATTTTAAATCTTTGATTAAGGCTTCAATGCCTTGTTTCAGGTACTTCTGTACTTTTTGATCTTGAGCGGCTTCACGTGCCGTTTCAAATACCTTAGCACCACCACGCATATTCATCAAGCCTTCATAGATGGCTTTAGGATAAGCATGAGGAGCACTAGGTTGTGCTACGATGTCTACGGTAATGATTTCAAAATCACTAACGTGTCCACTACTTTCGTTTACCTGACCAGATCCACGTGAGCTAACACCTAGCTTAACACCTGATGTAATCATAGCTTTCGCTAATTCGCCCATTGGGGTAGGTAATACTTTTAGTTTTCCAAATCCACATGGGCCGTCCATCCACATTTTTGTAATCATGTGACTTACGCGGTCCAAGTTGATCTTTAAATCATCTGGATGATCTATTTCGCCTAAAACGGAATAGCCACCTTTGAGTTGTTCATTAATAGTAGAGACAGCTTTTTCAATTTCGTGAACGGGATATACACGTTCGTTAGCGTTTTTTACGCCTCCTTCGATGAATATCCCTTCCATATAGAGATCTTTACCAGTCCCGGCTGCATTATCTTCGGTAATAACCTTGATATTTGCACGGTCAAATGTTAAGTTCTCAGCTAGGTACAAAGCCATTTTATGTTCCCTAATCTATTAATTACTTCTTGCCAGTGTTTTGAGCTTGAACACTTTTAGCATTAACAGGACGACTACCATCGGCACCAGCTAATTTGCCTTCTGGTTTGTGTTCTGTTTCATACTTTGTGCCTGTTGACTCTAAACTGTCAGCTTTACCACCTGGAACGTTACGGTTACCAGATTTGATTTCGCCTTGGCCTTTTGTATATTCGTTACTTGCTTTAGTTGGGCTTGTGCCGTCTTGATCTTGTGCACCACCTTTAGATGTTACTGCTGTACCGCCAAAGTTGTTACCTGGACCAATTGAACCTGGCTTAGTGTTTACTGATGTTTTCTTACCAGCTGCACCAACAGCATCACCTTCAGTTGCATCACCAGTGCCACCGTAGATATCACCAATACGGTCAACGTATTCGCGCATCATTTCAGAAGTAGATAGTTTACGTGATTTAGATTCTTCAGTCTTTTTTGGTTCTTTAGATTCTTCCTCTTCTTCTTCCTCTTCGTCGTCGCAATCTTCAGCTTCAAACATTTCTGTTTCTGCATGATCCATTGCTGGCATTTCATCATGCATTGCTGGCTCTTCGCTATGACCTTCGTCGCCCATGATCTCGTCAAACTTAGCTAATAGCTCGTCTAACTTAGCATCAATGTTCATTACTTTGTCTTCAATTTCTTCATGCTCAGCTTCTTCGCCGTCGTGTGATGGCATTTCGCCTGCTACTTCGCCGTCTTCTTCGCCATCAGCATCAAGACTAAATTCTTCTTCGCCTTCTTCATCAGACTCACCAACTTCTTCGTCTTTAGTAATAGCGTCGACCATTTCTTCTACTTCTGCACCGTGTACAGCAGCACCCATTTGCTCTTCGTCCATAATGGATTCGTAGATGTCACGGGATTTTTCTACCACGATATCGTGAAATAATTCACGTGCTTTTTGATCTTCATCATTAATGATGTATTCAATTAATTTTTCAAACTTGTTCATGAGAACTCCTTATATATTTGGCTTTGTAAGAGTATTTACAATAACTACGTATATTTCTTGTTAAATGGGGGTTTTTTGGAGGATTTTTGACAGATTAATTACAATCCGCCGAGAGCGCCGCCAGATTCGGGCGCAGATTGATATTGTTTTGATACTGCTTCTAACTTCTTTTCGTGTTCTAATTTACGAACATCGTGACTTTGACGTAGCTGATTTAAGTGTGCTAGTGTTAAGCGAGTTTTACGGCTATCAGTCATTTTAAGCGTGGAATTATCCTGCTTTTCGTCTTGGTAGCCTTCAGGCGCTGGGTCAAATAGTTCAAAAATGTTCATACTACTATTTAACCTTTTATTAATTAAAGTGCTGGGGTGGGACTGTTTACACCAGCGGCTGCGCCGGGTGCATTAGATTCGGGGGCACCAGCCAATCCGCCTGGGCTAATACCAGTATCACCTAGACCTTCAATTTCACTGTCTACTCGTCCTGGAGTAATATTAACTGAACCAAGACTTGGATTTTCTGGTTGTGCTAAATCAATATCGCCTTTTTCCTCGGCCCACATTGTTTCGTTTTCACTAATTTCTTGCTCGGTCATACCTAGATAACGCTTCATTAACCAGCGTTTACTTAGATAAGGATACTGTTCTAATTGTGTAAATGTAGCAATACGAGCACTATCAATGTCAGCTTGACGATACTGTGCAAAGTTTTGTGGTTCATTGAATGATAAATCAAACAATGATCCATCGATGTTAAAGCCTCTCCAACGCATAAATAGTTTAAATTCACTGTCTAATTTGTCAGCAATCATGCCTTGTAAACGCTGGCAGTATTGATTAAAGCGCCATTCTTGAATAAGTGCTGTACCAACACGTCCATCTGTGTATGCTTGGCTACCATCTTCGGCTGTAGTAGGCAAATAGCTACTAGGAATACGTAAACCACGGAATAATTTATTAGTAAAGAAGCGTAAGTCTGTAATTTCACCTAGGTTTTGACCGCCTGGCAATACGTCTACACTACTACCACGCCCATCTGCTGTAGTTGGGAAAAAATAGTCTTCGTTAGTTGATAACGGATTATAGGTAGCATCCATCATTTGCTTATTACCATCGCCAGTAGCAGTAGGAATACGACGTTGATGAATTTCGTTTTTGATACGCTCAACGAATGCCATGGCCATATGACTTGGCATATTACCTACGTCAATTTTAAAGATACGACGCTCTGGAGCACGTTGTACACGATAGATAATGATACTATCTTCTAATAATTCTTTTTGTTTGAATACTTTAAAAATGTTTTCTAACACGGAGTTACCAAATGGCCAATATACGTCTAAGCCTTCAGTTAAACTCACATGTACTACGTGTTCGGCATTAATAGCGGCTTCATTTTTAGCATGACTAAATCGTGAGCCACCACCAAATGGACTTTGTGGTTGTACATAAGCACCACTTGGGCCACCTGTTTGTGGGTGATTCATATAGGTATCTGTTGTAGCAACTGCTGTAACAGTTAAATTTTGGAAATTAGGATTTAAGTCTTTGATCAAATACTGCTCAGGTTTCTTACCTTCGCCTTCATTAACAATAACTTTAGTAACTTTAGACATTTCTGTCCACATAATTTTAAAAGTCTCTGGATCACGAATAAACACTTGATCGCCATACTTAAATACGTTGCGTACAATTTTAAAGATACGCTTGTTTAAATCATTTAAGGCTACCCATTGCTGTAGTTGCTCTTTGATAATTTTAACTTCGTTATCGCTAGGTTGTTCTTTGAACTTGATAGTAAACGCTGTGTGGTTTTCCAAGTTCTTTTGTGTACAGAATTCAGCTAGAATGTCCAAGGCCGCATTGACTTCTGAATCCATATCCATTTGTTCGTATTGGTTATAACGCTCAACACGATTTGGTTGTCCTGTATAAACTTCTGGTAATTGACTTTGGTAATTACGATATCCAGGATCAGCAATACGTCCGCCACCCAATGGACTAATATTACTTGGTAAGTTTGAAGTTTTAAAATACTTTTTCCAGCCGGCCATATATATTCTTTCGTTAGCTATATTTATAGCTCACTAACTGTTCGCCCATAATAGTTTTTCCGAATTATCACGTTGATCTTTCATAACTGTTAATAACTCGTCTAATTTTTGAACCAGTTCAGCTACATCCATTTTAACTGGGATTGAACGCCCATCTGGTAACGGAACAACTGCTTCAGGTCCTGCTTCCCCAGCGATACTAACTCCATCAGTTACGCCACCTTTGCCTAACATTTGGATATGAGGTGCATCACCATTGATAGTACTAAAGCCAAAGTCTTTTAATAGACCTGATGCTACTAATTCAGACACTTGATTTGAATTTATATCAATTGCTTTTCCAAATTGATGTAGACTGTGTCCAGGTTGTGCTTTAGGATTGCTACCCGACAATACTTCTTTTTGTTCTTTTTCGCTACGGAACGCACTATTAATTTTAAGTTTCTTATTAGTGGCTTTATTATATGCCTGTGCCATAGCAACAAACTGCGATTTTACACGTTCATCAAGTTGATCAAAGTGTGTCCTATCACCAGTGTTATTACCAAAATCAACGATTTCATCTAAGTTTACCGGGGCATTGGCATTTGGGCCACTGCCTCCACTAATTGGTCCACTACCAGGTTGATTTTGTGCAAATGGATTAAATTTAGTTCCATCTTTGCGTTGTAATACTACAGGACCGTTGGCAGCTTTTTTATCAACATCGGATCCAGTCACTGGAGCACCGGGTGCCGGTGCCGATTTAGGTTTAGGTGTTTTACCACCACTGGCTTCATCAAGTGCGCTGGCCAATCTTCCTAATGCTGGTATAACTACACTATCAATCGAGCTAACAAACTTTTCACCTAACTTATTCATTTCGGTTTGCACTTTAAATAGTGCTGTAACCATTTCACCAACTTGAGGCAAAGTCTTTTCTGTTTGCTCATCAATTTTCATTTTAAAATCGTTTAGAGCTTTAATTGCATTAGCATTTGCTGTAGTACCTGCTGTAGTTTCTTTATCTCGAGCTGCTTGTAAATCAGCAACACTCTTGACCATATCGCCGGCTGCACTAATATTCTTTAAGAATGCCGCGCCAACGTTATTGGCCATCTCAAGCATTGGTCCTTGAACACCACCTGCTTGTAATTTGTACAAGTGTTCTCTGTCTTCAACTTCTTTTCTGTTTTGTTCTATTCGGCCTTGAATAATTTCTGCAGAACTCTTTTGGAATTCAGCAGTTGTTTGTTTTGTAGCACCTAATGTTAAATCTACAGTTTTAGATATTTCAGGATACATGGCTTTGAACTGTAGTGCTGCTTCACTGGTTACATTGCCGTTTGTTGCTATATATTCTTGTGCATACTTGGCAGCTACAT
>Ga0208380_1000024_pt1 | contig 48966 bp, 67 predicted proteins | sample CryBogCBE27Jun07_FD_184570 | JGI IMG/M metagenome (GOLD analysis project Ga0208380, IMG submission 184570) | Freshwater microbial communities from Crystal Bog, Wisconsin, USA - CBE27Jun07 (SPAdes) | ecosystem: Environmental > Aquatic > Freshwater > Lake | place: Crystal Bog, Wisconsin, USA... | reverse complement strand
CATCCTTAACTTGGTGCCCCATGACAGAATCGAACTGCCATCCCCTGATTACAAAACAGGTGTTCTACCATTTAACTAATAGGGCAAATTTGGTCTCCATGCTAGGATTCGAACCTAGACCACACGGCCCCAAACCGTGTACGCAACCTGATAACGCTTCATAGAGATAATTTGGTGGAGGCCGAGGGAATCGAACCCTTCTAGACAGTATGCTTGCAAAGCAAACCCGTAACCCATTACTGCCCCCAAATTGTTTGGCATCCTGAACGGGAATCGAACCCGTGTTACCGACTTGAAAGGCCAGCGTTCTAACCATTAAACTACCAGGATATAATTAAACAGGATGCATTTACTTTTTTTCCATAAAAAATTTGTAAGTTGCTGTTAGCATCCTAAACTTGGTTCCCAGAGAAAGAATTGAACTTTCGATAATCGCTTATCAAGCGACCGTTATACCATTTAACTATCCGGGAAAAATATGGCGGCTCCAAGGAGAATCGAACTCCTATTAATGGCGTGACAAGCCACCGTACTAACCATTATACTATGAAGCCGTATTGGTTGCGGATGCTGGACTCGAACCAGCGACTGGAGCTTATGAGACTCCTGAGATACCTCTTCTCTAATCCGCGATTGACTGGCTCCCCAGGGTGGGATCGAACCACCGACACCTTGATTAACAGTCAAGTGCTACTACCTCTGAGCTACTAGGGAATAAATTGGTGGATGCGGTTGGAGTCGAACCAACAGTGCCAGTGGCGGGAGATTTACAGTCTCCTGGGGTTACCAGTTTTCCTACACATCCAAGTTTTAATTATAACACTCTCTCTTGACTATGTCAACAACTATTTCAGGTAGTTTTGAGAAAGTGTGTATTAAAGCACTCTACATGGATGAACCCACTTGCCCTAAGGCCGGGAATGCTTTAATACGCTACCATTTTTCGCTCCAGAAGAGGAGTTCCATCCGATAGGCCGCCCGTTCGCCCCATGTTTTACGTGCAGGGCCCAGTCCTCGTTACTGGTATCTTCACACGGTGTACTAGTTTACACTAAACGTCGGTGATTTCACTAACGCTTCGTGATATTGTCTAGCACGTTCCAACTTATCTTGAATAAGTTTTTGGAGTTGCTCTTTATTAAGAACAGCTTCATAAGCCTGCTCAACAATACGTTCATTCAATTTTGAGTAATCTATAGTTTTCATTTTCTCCTCCACAAAACAAAAAACCCCAGGGTTTTTAATCCTAGGGTCCTTGAAGTTTGTTGTGTATACTTTTGTGTTACACGACAGTCCTCCGGACCCTACTATTAATCTCTGGTGTGCGATCTAGTGATAATAGACTTCCGCCATTAATCGCTGACCAATAAGAGGCTATAACGCCTACCTGTTTGGGCATCGTATTAAACTGATGATGTCTATTGCAAGATTGCATTTTGTTTTCTCTTTTAAACCTTTTTGTTTACTAGCGGAATTGCTAGTTCATGTGTTAATTGTAACGCCTTTCAGCAGTACTGTCAACAACTTTTTTAAAATTTCTTTGTTGTATTACTACAACATCTGCTCAAACGGATTGTTTGTGCATGTTCTTATTGTATAGTTATTTAGTCTCTGTGTCAAGACCATATGGGAAATATGGTCTTTTTAACACATTTTAATTACTAGATGGTTTCGTACTCATCTTTGCCTACACCGCACTCTGGACAGAGAAAATCTGCAGGTAAGTCTTCCCATTTGCCTTCGGTGGCTTCGTCATGTATGTGACCGCATACTACGCATACGTGTTCCATTATAGTGCCTCCAAAACTTTCTTGTAAGCAAGAGCATGACGTTCTTCAACTTTCTTCAAAGCCGCAAAACGCTTTTCTGCCTTTGCCAATACTGCCGCAAATTGCTCTGCGTGTTCTTTACTTTCTTCAATTTGATGCTGTGCTTCTTTAGCGGCTTCTACGTTGCCTTCGCTAATAGCAATAGCTTCAAACTGCGGATACATCTGTGTAAACTCGTAAGTTTCACCTTCGATTGCTTTCTCTAAACATTCTTTAGTTGAAGGTTTGCCAATAAGCAATTCCAAGTGACCCCATGCATGTTTAAGTTCTTGATCTGCTGTGTGTTCAAAGTGCTTTGCAACTTCTTCAAAACCTTCCTCACGAGCAATCTTGGCGAAATACCGATATTTGATGTGTGCTTGACTTTCGCCGGCCAATGCACTACTTAAATTTGCTAATGTAGCTGACATACTTTCTCCTTTTGTGTGTGTTGTCTTACTTCTATTGTAATAGTATTTACTAATTAAATCAAGCGAATTTATTGATTTTTTCAATAATAATTTTAATAACGCTTATTGAAAAAATTAATAATAAAAGGACCCGTAGGTCCTTTTATGGATCTAATTATAAATTAGAATGAGAACTTAACGCCAGTTGAAATTGTATTGCCATCAAATTGGTTAATGCGTGATTGACCAAACTGATAACGATAGTCAGCTGTCAATGCTACATTCTTAGCAACGGCATAGCTAACACCTGTACCAACTAGACCTGCATAACCGTCTGGAGTATTACCAGTATTGTCGATATATGCGGCACCAGCTTTAACTGCAAATGTTGCGGCTCCAACTGTGTAAACATCGTATGAACCAACTAGTGTCCACTTGTTTTGATCTGTACCTTTGGTGTAACGATCAAAGCCAGCAGTGATACCAAACTTGTCATATTTTTGACCAATTGTGATACCTGCACCTGGACGTTGTGTTGGTGAACCGTAATCGTAAGATCCGTTTACACCTAGTTCTACAGCACTTGCTGTTACAGCCGCTAGGGCCATCAATGTTGCGATTGCAAATTTCTTCATATTTTACTTCCTTTTATTAATAAAAATGACATGTGTCATGTCGTTAGTATATATTCGTGTTTGTACTAAGTCAAGATTTTTTTGTTTCGTTTTTAGGCTCGACAGTTGCTAATTCGTGAGGTTCGGCAAATCTAGTAGCCGGATATTCGGGAAAACGCCAAATGATTACGGGTTTCCAATATTTGTGTAGTAGATTGTTAATTGCAATGATACCTGCTACGATTATGATAAATCCTAGCATTGTTAAAATTGAGCCGGCTAAAAATACTGCCGCTTGATCCATGTCCATGTGTACTTCCTTAATGTGTGTTGAAAAAAATGGACCCGAAGGTCCATTGGTGTGTTGGGTGACAAGGTCTATCCTACCTCGCGAGTGCAGTTTCTTAGGCTGCTAGTGCAAATTCTGCATCATCAGCAGTTGCTAATGTTACAGGAACTTGGAAAAACTCGAATGTAGATGCTTTTGCATTTACTAGATTTGCTTGATTGACAGTCATCGCCTACTGTGTTGCCGTCTCTACTATCTCGCCACGTCGAAGCCAATACAGGCCCATCAGAAGAAAACTCAGATCCTTTCACGGTTGGCTCCATTACTGGTTGGCCGCAGTATGCATCCTGCTGAATTTTCTTTTGGTGGACCTGCCGGGGGTCGAACCCGGGTCCGCAACGCCTTCGCTTTGAAGGGATTACAACAATTCTTTAAATTACTTCTTACCGCGACGTAGAACTCTGCGTACTGCGGCTTTCATGCTACCGTTTTTTGCTCTGTATGCCATGTTAGTTCTCCTTCAGATTAGCGTTTCTTTTTGGTTGCACGGCGTGCCGCGCTTTCCATTGGTGTACGTTTCTTTTGACCCATTACAGTCTCCTTTACTATATATTAATTATACTATCTTTTTTGTATATATCAAGTGTTTTGGATTAACTCATCGCTTCTTGGCAAATCAAGTGTCCAGAAACAACCGCAGTTGCGTTTGGAACAACTGAAATTGCTAATGTTAGTGTATCAACGTTACTTCCACGTATGTTGTTATATAATGGGAAGAAGTAGCTGAAGTCAATATCCTGTAGACCTGAACCAGATGCTAGTGTAAACGCAAATACAACCTCACCACCTGTTAAACTAGTTGCAGTAATATCACGTTCAGCAAATGAGTTTAATGATCCCAAGTATTGTAACTGCTGGAAGTTTGGACCAGTTAGTGTAGTTGGGTTAGTTGGTGTACTAGCAATAACCTCAACCACGCAACGTGTGTCCGAGCTCATCATTAGTCGTCTTGGTAATAGTTGTCCACGATTACTTAATCCAATAACATAGCCTGTTGCGAATGTAAGTGTACTGGATACCTGTGCGGTACATGGCAAGTTTAATGTGATCACGTTGTTGGCGTATTGTGTTACCATGGCACCTGGAGCAATACCTGTACCTGTTACACTCATACCTACAACAACTGAGCCGGTACCTGCTGTGGTCAATACAGTGTATGCACCAGCTGTTCCACTGCCAAATGTAATTGTACCACTAATCTGTGCGCCTGCTGGATTACTCATTGTAACCGTAGCGCCTGACACGCTAACAACTGTGGTGTTGGCAATAATACCAGTTCCTGAAATAGGCATGCCTGGCACTACGTTAGTAGTACTAGCTGTTAATGTGAATGTATATGCGCCACTAGCACCGCCTGAACTATATGTATATGTTGGGCTTGCGGCAAATGTAGCTGTAACTGCTGAAGTAGCTACAGTTAAGTTTGGAACTAGGCCGCCTAGTATAGGATCTGCAAAGTAAATAGCACTTGTTGTATTATATAAAATACGACCAACAGCACCAGCACCTAGTGTTGATACAAATATATAGTTGCCGCTAGCTGTTGTAGTTAGTGGGTTAGATAGTGTTACAGTATTTGTACTTGAGTTGATACTTTGAATAAACGTTGGAATGTTGTTGGTACCTAGTGTTAAAATACCAGTACCACTAGTTACTGTCATACCTGCATATATTCCAGTAACGTTGGCCAATACCAACTGTGTTGTTCCAGCAACTCCAGATGAACTAGCAATAGAGACTGATGTTTGTGTTCCGTTATATGGGAAGTAAATGTAACGTCCTTGGTACTGGTTAGCAGTAAGCGGAGTTCCTGTTACGGTCATTACGTTAGCATAAGCATTGACCTGAATCGTAGCTGTTGCTGAACTTGATCCTGTTTGTGCGGCAGTACTTAGAGTATATGTACCTGCTCCGCCTGAACCTGTGCCCAGTGCTGTAATATATGTGCCTAGTGCAATACCCCAACCAACAACGCCCATACCTACTGCAAATGTACCTGTTAAACTGCCGCCAACAGTTAGTGTTGTGCCTACGGCATAACTGGCTGTACTTGTGGCTGACTGTGTAGCGTTGGCTGTTGGAGTTGCGTTAGCGTTGTATAATCCGTTGACGTTACCAAATTCTTGTGTACCCATAGCACGTGAACGAATAGTTAACAATGGATAACGTGTTGTACCGTTTGTACCACCAACGATTGGACGAGCTTGGTTTGTGTTACTAACACCATATGAATATGTAAATCCGCGCTGTTCATCACGTCCGCCTTCTACAATAACCGACACACCCCAGTGGTACATGTCATTTTGTGAGCTGGTCTGTGGGCCTGTATTACGTTGTTCGTAACGCACTGGCAAGTTACCTGTACGTCCCCAAGGTACCTGTTGACGTGTACCTGTAGTTGTTGGGTTTGCATAGTTACCCCAACCAATTTGATGTGCAATAATTGGTTCGCCATTGATCCAGAAACCAAAACGTGTAGCACCAGCACCGTACCATGCATATTCAACCCAGTACATTTGAATACCAGTAAAGTCAACTTGACTGATCGTAGCTTTATCTCCGTTAACTTGGTCAATACCGATACGTGTTTCTGTAACTACTCCGCCTACGTCTGAACGCACTACGCAGTAAATTCCGTATGGATTGTCTGCTGTGACCACTGACTGTTCCCAAAACACACCGTTTGAATCATCAAAGAATCCTACACGCTGATGATTGCCAACTGCTGGAGTACCAAACTGACAAGCTGTTGCCATGAACATGGTCTTACCTGGCTGGTATCTATGATATGGACGACTTTGACGAATAGCAATATCACCAGTTGCGTTAGTAACACGCATACGTACACCACCTGTTTGTGGAACTTGTACTACGCTTCCGCCACCTTGTGTAACAGCTTCCCAACGCAAGGGCTGTGGACCGTATTCGAAGTCAGCTTCGTAAACGTTTTGATGCAAAGTGACTTTTAAACGCCCTAATACATCACGTACTCTTGGGGGCATTGCTACGCCGTATCTGTCGCTATTATTGGTATATGCCATGGAATTGCTCTCTTAAATTGTTATGTGTATTTATTGTAAATCACACTGATCATATAGTATTTAGCATGGTGCATTTTAATAATCAAAACTAATAAATACTTGTGTCAAAAGCCGGGAGCGAATCTGATGAATGACATCTTTAAAATCATAGGGGACCTTGGGTTCCCAGTAGCGGCCGCACTAGCCGGTGGCTACTTTTTATACCTAACTATCAAACTACTTTTAGCGGGTGTTTTAAGCTCGGTAAAAGGCATGGCTGGTATTATTACAGCACTTGATAATCGTGTAAAAACCATGAATCATGACGTAATTCGCATTGATACTATTGTATCTAACGCACTAGGATTACGTCCAGACGTTGATCGTATTGCCCGTGCTGACGGTAAAACCGATGCAAGGAGAGACTAATGGAATTACAAGATACAATTATAGAATTACATGATATTGCTCGTTTAGTGGAAGAAGAAATAGGTGTAGAAAAATTAAGCGAAGATATACGCAAAGTAGCAGATAGATTACACGAGGTACTGTATGCTACATTATGATTATCAATGGGACTTGTATCCTAACTATATTAAACTAGACGAAGAATTAAACACAGATGCTTTAGGTTGGAAGGAAGGTGATTATTTTAAATTTGTAGAAAGCAACGGTATTAAATTAATTAAGAAAGTTGATCCAATAGAAATGTTTGCAAAAGGATATAAAGTAAATGTATAAATTTGATCCAAATCGATTGCCAGCACGTCAGATATGGACTGATGGAGATTTAGCCAAATGGGCAGGATTTGCATTTCTAATAGGAATTATTATAGGAGTAGTTTTAACATGGCACTAATAGATAGCATATTAAATTTAATTACAAAAACACCAAAAGATCCGGACGCACCAAAGCCTCCGGTGGGCTCACGTAGCGAACGCGAAGCAAAGATCAAAGACAAAGCAGGTATGGTGATCAACGTGTTTGCATTGTTACTTGCTGTGAATGTATGGTATGGCGGTAAACTATCTAGCACAGTATTAAACAACACTATCAAAGCCAGTGATGTTTATAATTTTTATCAAGCAAAAAGCCTTAAGCAGAGTCTAGCAGAGCAAAGTCTGTATGAAGCTAAGAAATCGGGCGATAAACTTCGTGCTGAAGAAATGATTACCAAGATTGACCGCTATGAAAATGAGCCAAATGAAGGTAAGAAAGCATTATTATCTAAAGCAAAACAATTAGAAGCTGAACGTGATGAAGCTAAAATGCGTAGCCCGTGGATTGGATATGCATCAACAGCGTATCAAATGGCTATTGTTATTTTGTCAGCAAGTATACTAGCTGTTAGCATGATGCTGTTCTGGAGTAGTTTTGCAGTAGCAGGATTAGGATTGTTTTTAAGCCTAAACGGTTTATTCCTTTGGTTCTAATATGGAAATTGCAGAAATAGTCAATAAGTATGGATTCCCTATTGTTATGGCAGTAGGGATGGGATTCATCATCCGTTACGTATGGGAATGGGCTACTAAAGAAATTAAACCTGTTATTTCAGATGCTAATACTGTTCTTATTGCACTTATAGATCGCATACGTATGTTAGATAACGACTTAATACGTTTAAATCAAAAAGTAAACACAGTATTAACTATCCGTGGCAAAATGATTGAAAGCGATCGTGTTATGGAAACTGCAATAGTTGAAGCTAAGGCCAATGCCAAGTTTCATGATGCAATGGATGAAGCTGACAACATTGCAAAGAAAAATAAATCACCAGATGACAAAGAAGCTGCCGGAGGCAGTAGTTAAGAGAACACACCTTAGGACCGGTACTAGTTACCAAAGTGTGTAGGCGGCTGCTGCCTGAGGATTCTGATTCGCTACCGGCAATCCTCGAAGTGAGCATTTTTATTTGTCAAATCATTGTAATCATAATATACATACATTAAGTATAAATACTGGTATAAAATACACAGTAGCGAGTACACATGTCCCGAGTCCTATTCATCCTGAAGCGTCGTGAAGATTTCAACGCGATAACACATAGCCATGTTGGTCTTAGCACAGGTTTATATAACAGCGCCAAGTTTATGGACGACATGCTTGCAGATCACGGAATAGAAAGTAATTTAGAAGTAGCAATAGACAATAATTGTATTGATAAACTTGTTACTCGGCACAAACCAACTCATGTGATCATAGAAGCACTTTGGGTAGTTCCTACTAAGTTTGCTGTATTATGTAAACTACATCCTAATGTAACTTGGATTATACGCATACACAGCGAAATGCCGTTTATGGCCGGAGAAGGTAATGCTATGGATTGGGTTGGCGACTATTCGGGTTTCAAAAATATCATAATCGGTTGTAATGCTCCTAGAATGATGCGCGAAATTAAGTTTTATCTCAAGCACAGAAATCAATGGGGCGACAGGGAAGCAGATCGTCGTGTAGTTTATTTGCCCAACTACTATCCTCAAGATTACAAACAAAAGAAATTAAAAAAGAACAAAGATACAATCGATATTAGTTGCTTTGGTGCAATACGTCCTTTAAAAAATCATCTAGTACAGGCATTTGCCGCTATTGAGTTTGCTGAACAACTTGGAAAAAAGCTACGATTCCATGTTAACGCTGGGCGAATTGAAATGCAAGGCGGTCCTGCTATTAACAATTTAAAAGGACTATTCCAACAAATCTACGAACACGGGCACGAACTAGTAAATCACCAATGGCGTCCAAGAGAAGAATTTTTACATCTATGTGCAGAAATGGATATTGGTATGCAATGCAATTTTAGTGAAACATTTAATATTGTAGGCGCAGATTTAGTTAGCCAAGGTGTTCCTTTGTTACCTAACTATACAGAAATTCCGTGGGCTGTTGAAAAATTTAGTGCAAGTGCTGTAGATAGCCAGGATATTATTGATAAACTTCATTATATATATGATCATGCTGAGGAAAATGTTGTAGAACATCAAGAATCTTTAACCAACTATACTAATAATAGTGCAAAAATTTGGTCTAATTATTTTAGATAATATATGAGTTATCAATATCTTGTAAAAATCTTTCGTTGGGAAAACGGTACAGTTAATGTCAGCAATATAGAGTTTTCTAGCGAAGAAGAATCGATAGCATATTCTAAATCTATTGGTGTAGGGCAAACCGTTAAAGTATACGTTGAAGATGAAGTATTGTATACAGCTACAAAAACAAAAGAAACATACGCATAAATACTGAAAAGGATAAAATCATGTCAAAGCATCATAAACATAAAGTAAAAACACACCACTGGGAACACGGTTTTTTAAAAACCGTTGAAACTTTCTTCGATACAGTAGAAGAAGCATTAGAACATGCTACATCGAGCGATGCTCATACTGTTAAAGTCTACAATACCGATGGCGAAGTAGTACATCGTGGACAATCTGAAGGTACTCCTAATCAGATTGGCGATGGTACGATGTCATACGCTTAATGAATATATTAATATATACACTAATAGTTACCCATATCACTATAGTTTGTGTAACACTATTTTTACACAGAGGACAAGCACATAAAGGAATCGTATTCCACCCTATACTAGCACACTTTATGCGCTTCTGGTTATGGTTAACAACCGGCATGGTTACTAAACAGTGGGTAGCCATACATCGCAAGCATCACGCATTTAGTGATAAAGAAGGCGATCCACATAGCCCGCATGTATACGGAATATGGCGTGTATTTTTTAAAGGTGCCGGATTATATCACAATGCTAGTAAAGACACAGACATGATTAATAAATTTGGAGTAGGAACTCCAAATGATTGGATGGAGCGTAACATTTATACACCCCATAGCCGCCTTGGTATTCTTTTAATGCTAGTTATAGACTGCCTGTTCTTTGGACCTTGGGGATTTATAGTGTGGGGTGTACAAATGATATGGATCCCATTTTGGGCCGCAGGTGTTATTAACGGAATAGGACATTGGTGGGGCTACCGCAACACCGAGACTAGAGATCAAAGTACTAACTTATTACCTTGGGGTATTATAGTAGGTGGCGAAGAACTGCATAATAATCATCATATGAATCCAGCAAGACCTAAACTAAGTCTTAAATGGTATGAATTTGATATCGGTTGGATGTGGCTAAAATTGTTTAGCCTAGTAGGGCTTGCAGAGATTGTAAGACTTGATACCGTTTAAACTGTAAGTTTTAAGAATACTACCCATTGATTCATTCATGTCTAGCATTAATGCTGGCAACATAAACTTCATGTACAACATAAAATAAACATTGTAATCTATCCATAAATCTAATGGATTATTTTTCATGGGCAACAAATTCACCATTCCAATTCTCCGGTAGGTCTTGTTGCTTCATAAAGTCACAACGTTCAATCCATATCTTATAGTACTTGTCCATTTGTCCGCCAAAGTTGCCAACTAGTTTTTTACACATGGCGGCGGCTTCGTCAAACTTCTTAGCTCGATATAAGGCATGCATTGCTTCGTGCTGTTCTTTGTCGTTAGAGTAATCAACACCACGTGTACGCAGTGCTGTGTAGATTAAGTCAGCTACAGTTTTGCCTTTTGGTTGTAAATTATCTAACATCAGATAGAAAAAATCATCTTTAGTACGATTATATGTTTCAGCACCAATAATACACAGTACACCGTATGCTTTACAACGTGCTTCTAGTCGCGCCGCTGTTGAAACCATATCGCCTAAGATATCATAGCTGTGTCTATCAGTTGAACCCATCTCACCAATAAAACCAATACCCGAGTTACAGCCCCAGCCCATTGCGGCTGGCGGCAAACCTTGTGCTTCCATAATCTTAGTATACTCGTCTACTCGGTCTAGCATCTCTAGTCCTACTCGAACAATAGTACGAGCGTGATTAGGATCTTCAATAGGGGCACCTTGTATGTGCATACTTGCATCACCTACATACTTAATAATCATACCTTTATTTTCTAGCATAGGCTGGCTGATAGCATCCATATAGCCGTTCATATACTTGCCTAGTCCTGCAACATCATCGCCGTAGTGTTCGCCAATAGGAGTAAAGCCACGCAAGTCACTAAACATAACTGATACATCCTTACGCACACCACGTCTAATCAACTCTGGATCTTTTTGTAACATCTCTACAACTTCTTTACTGCAATAACCTGCAAATTGTTTTTTGATTGCTTGCTTTTGTAAGAATTCGCTTACAAATTTTACCCCATAAGCATGTAGCATAACCAATATAGTACCACCAGCCACCATAGTAGCGTCAAAAAGGAAAAGGTAATTGCTAAAAAGAAATCTACTACTAAAAACAGAAATAGCAACGATACTAACACCAGCGAAAAGTCCAACATAAGTCCACCTTGTTAAAAAAAGTAAAGCAATGCCTGCTACTACTAAGGCAAGAATTTCAGCACCATCGGCCCAATCTGGACGCTGAATAACAACATTATTTGCCATAGTTGTTATAACTGCGGCTTGTAACTGATGAGGGAAAACTGCACCTTTTGCTGTAGGTACTGGATTAGCAATACCGGCCGCAGTAGGTCCTACTACAACAATGGCACCTCCAAAGTCTTTAGGCAAATCAGTAAGACTATATGATTTATTTGTTTGACTCCAATCAATCCAAATGCGTCCTAAACTATCTGTAGTAATAGGGCCAAATTTTGGAATACGCATTTTCTCAACGCCGCCTTCAAATAACTTAACTTGGAAAGTGGAATCGCCTGCCGCAACTCTGAGTGTCTCTAAAGCTATGCTAGGATAAAGTTTGTCATCAACTGATACAATTAATGGCAAACGGCGATTCACACCATCCACCTCTGGGAGTGTGTTAACTATTCCAACTCCGGCTGCGGAGTTTTCTATTTGTGGTATGTTAGCAATAAGTCCAGGATACTGAACTATCTGATTTAAATATTCTGGCCCTAATACAGCACTACCCGGCACACGAGGAGTATTTTTTGTTTTATTACTAGGAACACTTGAAAATATTACTGGATAATGTTTAAGAGCGGCGGCCAGATCCCTATCTCCACCAGTACGATCACGCTCAGCCATGAGCACATTAAGCACGACGATACTAGCATTACGATGGTAAAGATCTTCAATAATTTCAGCATAATTAACTCTCGGTAATGGCCATTGACCGTATTTGTCTAAACTGGCTTCGTCTATATTAACTGTTACAATATTGTCTGGAGCAGTAACTTCTCTTGGTTGTATAACTAGGGTATCAAAATAGCGTAATCTTACGCTTTCGACAAATGTAGGATCTGCAACACGTATACCCACTACTAATGCTAGGGTTATCAGAGCAGTCCAAGGGCTTAAGAGTATTTTTTTTAACATTCAATATTTAGCTAGATTTTTCTACTAAATTATCTCGAAAAATCTTCCAAGCCTTTTCCCAGGTCCAACGCTGGCTACCCATAACAACATAACCTCTATTAAGTTGTAAACAAGCAGTAACAGCATCTTCTAAACTATTATTCATGAATCCTGTAACACCTTGATCTATAACATCTTCAGGTCCTTGACAAGGATATGCGGCAACTGGTGTACCGCAGGCCATGGCTTCTATCATAACAATACCAAATGTTTCCCAACGACTAGGAAATACAAATACTTCAGCATTAGCATAATATTTGGCTAACTCTTTGCCTCTTTTAGCACCTGTAAAATGTACGTCTGGATATTTCTTTTTATAAGTTTCGAGCATTGGCCCATCCCCTACCATAATTTTTAAATATCCGGGGTAGTCCATTTCAAAAAAGTCTTCTAATGATTTTTCCTTGCTTACACGAGCAACACACAAAAGATACTTAGAAGTTGTTTCTTCTCTAAGATCAGGAGAAAAAATTTCACGATCAACACCTCTAGTCCAAGGTATGACTTCTCCGCCAAATCCATGTGCTTTTAATTCTGTTACCATACTATCTGTTGTAGTAAGTACTCGGCCTGAATGTTTGTGGAACCAACGGACAAATCTCCAAGTCCACGACTCGGGGATTCCAAATAACTTCTTTAGCCCTTCAGGAAATTTAGTATGGTAAGCAGTATTGTGCCTAATCCCACATATTGAAAGATACTTTCTAGCCCACACACCCAAAGGACCTTCGGTCGCGATGTGTATATAATCCGGATTAATCTGCGCGATCTTCTTGCCCATGTTACGGGGATAGCTAAGTTTGACTTCGTTATATTTAGGGCAATCAATATAGCTGAACCACCCGGGGTGAAGATAATCAACAGTATAACCATCGCGAAGCGCACACGCCTCAATATTTTTGTATGTAGTGACAACGCCATTAATTTGATCCGGTAAATTGTCTGTGATAATTAAAATCTTTTTTGTCATTGAATTCTAAATTTTACATATTCTGTTATTGCATCTGCTACATCGATGTTGCAGTAAGTTTCAAATCCTTTAAACCCTGGATTACTATTAACTTCGCAAACACTAAAACTTCCATTATTAAACAATAGGTCAACACCGGCAATATCTAATCCCAGTATCTTGGCACTTTCTCTGCTGAGGAAATCAATTTCTTCTGTAACTTCAAAAGGTTCACCATAACCACCTTGACTAATATTAGCACGAAAATCGTTATTACTAATACGACGCATAGCGCCTATTACCTTGCCGCCAACAACCAGTACACGCAGGTCTTCGCCTACACGATCGTCTAAATATTCTTGCACGATTAGTGTTTTCTTATTGCCAAGGCCAATTGCAATGCCCATGAGCTTTTTAAATTCTTTACGGCTATCGCAGAGATAAACTCCGTTACCTTGACTACCTGTGACAACTTTAACAACACAAGGGAATCCAATCTCCTTTTCAACTAGATCGTAGTCTACAGGAAATCGAAACATCATGGTTCGAGGAACATGTATTCCATTATTTGCTAAAATTTGATTAGTACGTAATTTGTCACGAGCCATTTCAATGCTATTGGCTGTGTTGATTACAGGAACAAGAGCCTGTTCAAATTCTCTCAGTAAGGCAAGATTAAAATTATTTTCTCCTGCACTTGATCTAGTTAGTACTAGTTCAGGCCATGGAAAATCTTGTCCTAGATGTTTTACGCTTTGGCTAATCTGGTTAGTTAATACAATATCAAATTTACTGGGATGGCTAATCAGCACATCCATTTTCTTTTCAGCAAAACTTGATTCTAGCCGTTTGCGTTCATACCCGGTTTTTTGTTTAGTTAGTAGTAATACGGTCATCTTTTTGTGTCCAGGTTACAATTTCCCAGCGACCGTCATGATGCTCGACAAGAGCTGTCAATGATTCTACCCAGTCACCGTCGTTCATGTAAATTATGTCTTCCACATATTTAATCTCTGCGTGATGGATATGTCCGCAAATTACCCCGTCAAAGCCGCGTTTTCTACAATATGCCGCTATGTTTCGTTCAAACTGAAACATGAAATCTGCGGCTTTTTTAACTTTATTCTTGAGGTATTTGCTTAGACTCCAATAACCCAGGCCCATCTTGTGTCTAAGAGCATTAAATTTACTGTTTAATTCTAGCACAAAATCATACATTTTGTCACCCATAAAGGCTAACCAGGGAGCTAGTTTGGTGATCCCGTCAAACAAATCACCATGGGTAACCAAGTAATGCTTGCCGTCCACACCAATATGTTCTGTTTGATTATGGATTTCTATCAAGCCAAAACCAAAACCATAAGGAATTAGCGGGCGCAAGAATTCGTCATGATTTCCAGCCACGTATACAACCCTAGTGCCACGTTTAGCGTGACCAAGAACTCTACGGACCACATTGGAGTGGCTTTGTTTCCATCGCCATTTGTTTTGTTGAATTTTCCACGCATCAATAATATCTCCTACAAGATATAATGTTTCGCAGGTGTTGTGTTTGAGGAAGTTGTTGAGTTCTTCGGCTTTGCAATCTCTTGTACCTAAGTGTACATCAGAAATAAAAATACTGCGATAAGTTTTTGGCTTCATACCAATATTTATCGCAGTACAGTGCGTGTATTATTACTTTTATGTTACAATTATCTTACTGATTCGGTGTGCTTGTGTTTCAAACTTTTCTTTAACAATTTGAACCAAAGTTCTTTAACTTTTTTTAGGTTATGCTCAACTTCAGCTTTGTTAAGTTTCAAAATTAATTTTTTAGTTTTCATACCAGACTCCTTCAAGGGTAAAAAAGGACCAGGATGGTCCAGTGCTGATTACGGGTTCCAGCGACACCCTATTTTGTGCCCGCATAGTATTTATCATTTAGAATTTAGTGTAGCTCCAACCTGATCCGCATGGATTACATTGTATATTCATTCCGGCTTGATCTGGTTGTGTTGGATTAGTTTGATTGATAGTAACTCCAGCATTGCTAGCACCACTAAACATTAAATCAAATCTTTTATCTGCGCCAACACCTCCTGCTTGAGTAGAATTTATAACATTACCATTGTTAGTAGCATTCCAAGGATTAGTAACATTGAGTGTATGGTTACCAGATCCAGTCTGACTAAGATTAATTTGATTACCCGACCCTATCATATTCTGTATTGCGGCGGTATGGTTACCAGTACCGTCTTGCTGTATATTAAATGTGTTATTAATTCCACTTTTAAGATCTATGCTGGCTGTTTTATTATTACCTTGTTGTATGATACTGAATACATTATAATCTGCAGGGCCGCCTTGCCCCGATGTCACTGTAGCAGTATTTCCTCTGCCGTCTTGTACAATAGTAGTTTGGTTACCGTTGCCTATTTGATCTACATTAACTGTATTGTCAGCCGCGTGAGTTTTTGAACATTGAAATCCAGCAACTAGTATAAATGCAGTTGTAATTAATAATTTCATCGCTGTATCAACGTTATAATTGTCGATCCTCCGCTGTTTACTCGATTCTTAATAGCATCCATAGCACCCTGTGTCATGTATATTGTAGTGTTCTGTGCAGTAGGAACAGTTACGCTCATATAGTTACTGCCGTCGTCACGGGCGAGGGTGATCTTAGGTTCATCAATAGCTACAGTTACGCCAGAAAGAGCCACATAGTCTGGTAATAGTTTATTACTAGTGGTGTTTAACAAATTCAGCTGTGCTTTCATCATAGCATCTAATATATCCAGGATGTTTGCTAGAAAGTTTTGATCTAAAAAGTTTTGACTTAACTTGTCTGCAAATACTTCTTTTTGCTGTGCATCCAAGGCATTGGCTAAACCTTGTTCTTTTAAAAAATCCATATCTAGACTATTTTTCATTTCTGTTTTTACAGTTGTTTTTTCTTCCTTGTTCATCTCTTTAGGTGGCGCAACAATTAACATATTATTAATAGCACCTTCACTAAGTTTAAGTATCACAGGAGGACTAGGAGGAGCTGATCTACTATCAACTCTAGTAGCTTGGAATGGTTTATTCAATATAACTTGTCCTGCATCACTTTCGACAGTGATTTCGCCTGTCTTGCAATTTGTTTCTATATCGTTAATTGTGCGAGTATTACGATCACTAGGACAACTAGGTAATAATATGATCGTACTACGTCCTAGTTCGTCTACAGTTGCAGTGAAGTCAGTACCACGTACTCCAATAGTCGCACTAGGAGTATTAACATTGACTCCGCCGGGACTGTTGTGTGCAATAGAACCAGATGCATAACGTACAGTACCCATAGCCATATTAAGTGCCAGTTTACCTGTACCTTTCTTTGGATCGTAAACAAAGTCGTCAATAACAAGTTTGCTATTTTCGTTTACTTGTACTTTAGTATTGTCGTCAAAGGTTATACCAACCTTGCCTTGTGCAGTACGAACAGCATCGTTCATCTCTACACCTGTGCCTTTGGCGCCAGTTAAGGTCTGAGCTTTACGCTGTATGCTGGGCGGTGTATTAACCTGTTCAGTTACAGTTCCTATAGCCGCCTGGCATACTATTGGTATAAAAAATAAAGTATACCAGAGCTTCATATACTTTATTACTGTCTAGTCGGTAATGCTAAGAAATTGCTACCTGCAATAACTCCGACGCCTGCACTTGGAACACCTTGACTAATATTTACAGTATTACTACTACCGCTTACTTTAACATTAGCTTCTTGTCCGCCAATACCTGTGTTGGCTTGATTAACACCGATATAGTTTGAGCTACCAGTTATACCTAAGTTTGCAGAGTTACTGTCACCATTTTGTGCTATCTGCACATTATTATTGTTGCCAGTTAAGGCACTACCTGGTGCATATCCGGCTACGCTTACGCTATTGCCAAACCCATTCTGCTGTACATTAAATGTATTCCCAGTACCATCTGCATTAATACCTATATTGCCACTGTTTGTTGTTGCTGTTACAGTGTTTCCACCGCCAGTGTTAGATAAATTAACATTGATAGTACTGTCGCCACCTTGTATTCCGGCTCTAACGTTATCACCTGTACCTGCCGCATTAATACTGATAGAATTTCTATCACCAATAGCACGAGCTTCTACTTGAGATTGATTACCTGTTTGCGTAATACCAATCAAGTTACTTGCACCATTATTAATAATAAGTGTTCTAGTATCGCGAGCAACTGCACTGTAATTAATAGTAGTATCTCTATATCCAGTCATAGTACTACCTTGGCTTGACAAAGATAATTGGTTACCAGAACCTACTTGATTAATTGTAATCTGACTGTTATCTCCGGTCATAGTTGCCGCATCAGTACGTTGTCCAGCCGCGTTGTTAACCACGCCCTGTACAGTATTTCCTGCTCCATCCTGTGTAATAGCTATATTACCGAAACTACCACTTTGATCGATATAGATACTATTGTCAACAGCATAGCCCAGTGAGGGCATTGCAGCCACCACCAGAATTGTAAGTAATTTTCTCGACAACTTACCAGCGCCTTTTAAACTTGATGAATTCATCGTAATACTGATTTGGGTTCGAACACTAAGTTTATCCCCGCATCGCTCCTTGGAACACTGTTCCTTTAGTACTGCTGTTCTCGCTACTATCCTTTCTTAAAAATATTTAAGTGTTATTCTGCATTAATTTAATACCGCTGTTATTTTTCTAACAGTGTTAAAAAATCAACACCTTTACTTCAACATCTCTCTTCGAACATAACCAGTTCGAGCTTTCTTGTCTGTTACTTCTACTACTCCCTCAATATCTGTATCTATTACTGCAAACTCTGTGTCTTTAGGATATAATAAGTATTCTCCAAATGGAGCTACTTTTAATTCGCTCTTCTTCCTATAGACCCTAGTTAAATTTATAGTATGCATGATCCCAGATTTTGATTTTACTTCCTCTTTCTTGTCTTCCGTAAGTTCCAGTTTAACTTCTGGTTTAGGTTCTTCTTTAGTTTCTATTTTTGGTTCTTCTTTCTTTACTTCAGGAGTCAAAACTACTACAGGTTCTGTTACTTTTACTTCTTGTTTGAAGTCCCATACCCCTTTTCGTTGACCTTCTTTTATCAGCTCAACTACAGCTAATTCTACTGCGGCTTTTGTAGCATAAGTTCCGGGCTCATTAATTGTTAATCCAGCTTCTGCTTCAAATGCCTGGGTACCCTGATCAAAGAACTTCATTACGGTTCCTGAATCAGCTGTACTTAAAATTGTTTTCTGCACTGTAACACTAGCCAATACTTTTCCTGTATTGACGCTGACAGCACGGAGACTTACAGTTACAGTATCTGTTGACCACTGAGTTTGTTTACCAATACCAAAAATACGTATGCCTGCACCACCACTAGTAGTACTAGTATCATAACCTACTAGTCCACCTTCCAATATCATACCAGCAAACTGCATAGGCATTAGTGGTTTGGCATTAGGGCCTTCATAGGCTTCTCGCATTTGTTTAATAATGGTACGTTCTTTAACTAGGTTATCGATACCTACACGTTCAACAACATCAAACCAACTTCCTTTACCAACATTTTGTAGTGCTTGTATTAGGAATGTTTCAGCACCCTGTGTTACTGCTGTAGATAAACTAGCCACTGTAGCACTAGGTCTACGCTGTCCAGTTTTATCTGCAAAACTATAAACTGCTACGCTAACAGGGCGGCCACCAGCTGGCCCAGGGATAGTATCAAATTCTTTTTTGACCTGTTTCATCTGCGTAGTTATTTCAGGACTAGTCTCGTTTAAGCCAGTACTTTGTATAACTGCACATCCAGTTAGGTTCATTAGAAATAAGATTAACAACAATCTTTTCATGTTAATTTCCAAACTGGAATTGGCCTAACGGAACAGTCACTTGTGTTTGATTACCTACTGTATCAGTTACCGTAAGATACACGTTTGAACTATCCTTAGTCCAATATATACTATTACCTTCAAAGTTTAATGTACCCGAATTTGAACCACCATTAGCAAACATAGCTGTGGCTAAGTTTTGACTAATCTGTGCATAGATCCTCGACTCTAAATTGTTTAAGAACTTAGCAATATTGGTATTTTGTGCGGCAGTAGCTTGAGCTTGTAATGCCGCTTGTATATCTTTTTGAATTTGTTGTTGACGTGTGTATTCTTGATTCTCTATAGTAAGCACGTGAGAGCTGAATCCAACGCCATTAAATGATGGATTTTTAAATTGGAAATCACCCGTAGATGCCGCAAAACCTGCAACAGGTAAGAATGCTAGCAATAATATTGCTTTTTTAGACATGGATTCGCCCCCGGTAAGTCTTATTAGTATTTATTGGGGCTAGGGTTAAATTAAACTAGTAGTTTAGTTTAGGATAATAAACCAGCATTTTTAAGAATAGCTTTTAAGTCTTCCATTGCTGGTTCAGGTTCTTCTTCGGGAACACCTGCTTGTCGAGGTGCTTGTGATGTAAATTCTGTACCTTGTAAATTAGTAGTATTTTGTTGTGCTATTGGTTGCGCAGGTGCTGTTGGGGGTGCTGGTGGGGGTGCTTTAGCAAGTTCTTTTGCTTTGTGTGTTTGTGCCTGACCTTGGGGTGTTATTGGTTGTGCATTAGTAGGGGTTATCAATGCTAGTTCATCTAAAAGCGGACCACCAGCAACATTTGTACGTACAGTAGTACCTGACAATGTGCTCCACATTCTACATAACGCTACTTTCTTTTGTACAGTTTGTCCTTTAGCATTAGTAGTATTAATCAAACCACTAATATTGACACCCATTCCGCCAGACGGTTGCCAACCAATCAAATCAGTTTTTTCCATGGCGGCAATTAATCTGTCGTCAATCTGCATTAGTTTATATCCCGGACTTCCTGGATCTGTAACTAGTTTTACAATATCGACTGTTTCAGTTTTGCCAGTTGCTTCATCCCAGTTGTTGGCATATCTAATTAAACCATTAGCAATAGATTTAACAAGAGTGGCTTCTTTGCGAACACTATCGCCGCCAGTTAATCTTTCAACTTTAGCAATAGCCAATGGCCAAATTTGCTTTAATGCATTAAGATGTTCTGAATTTGAAGATCCCCAGTACTGTTCATACTCACTTACATTCAAGCCAAATACTAGTTCAAAGAATTTTAGTTGCTTAATCCATTCGTGCCCACTAGCTTGTCCTAATTGACTAGGACCAGTCTTAACACTTAATAGATTTATTTTAGATCCATCGATCTCCATAATCAAATCTGCCTTAGTGCCTTTTTGATCACTGATACCATCGCTAACAACTTGTATAGTGTTAGTGTTAGGATCTTCAGAAGTTTGTTTTAATCCAGCGGCAATCTTATGTGCATTTCTAGCATATTCTAAAGCACTAAGCATAGCACCCATTGCCTTAGGATGTATAGCTTCTGGTTTATTGTTGATAAACTCTAAAAATGCTTTAACATCTTTACCTGGTGCTTTGATAATTAATTTAAGATTATCTTCTTTTCCATTGCCATGTGTAATAGTGCCCGAGTAAGATAATTGCAAACTGCTACCTTTCTTTCCAGATTGGGTAAGAACAGCATCCATACTGAGTTTTTTTGCTAGTTCTATAAAATCTGCTAATCCAGTATCTCCGCCAGCTTGTAAGAACTTTGCTCCTGCCGCAACACCTAAGGCAATTTCACCAATATATCCTACGTTGTAATCTACTTCGCCGCCTTTGATGTCGTTGGTCTTTTCAAGTTCAGTAAACAATATTGATTGACCGTCTGCTGTTTGAAGTTTTCTAATATCTGTGGTTATTTTTAAGTACTTACCTGACTCCTCACTAGTGTCTAAGGCAGTTTGTAGTAAGTCAGCCATTGACGGGTCTAAGATAACAGCTTCACCATATTTTTCATGTTTTTCAGAAACAACTGCAAACGGGACATTATGGTTGATCATGTCAATCATATTTGTAAGATACCCTGGGTGAAGACCGTTTGTGATCTTCATTGCGGCTTCATCTAGCCTGGGTTTAATAATATCACTTATTAGCATAGTATAATATTTATACTATCTCTGGGAACAAACATTCCTGAATAAACACTTGTACATCCTCTTCACTTAGCCCTAAACTAACCATTACACGCGGTGTATGAGGGTTTTGTTTCTGATTATCGCAGTAGTAGTTCTGAAAACTTGTTGTATCTAGCACAGTGTTATTAGTTTCAGCTACTGTTTCTAAGTAATGTGATAGGGTAGTTCGAGCCATGGCAGTAATCTGATCTAACTCTGTTTCGTCACTAACATTACCTGCGGCTACCATATGTTCTGTAAAGATGCGCTGTGCCCAATCAGGTAAAGCACGTGGTTTACGCCATTCTAGTTTGGCAACTTCAGAACCAAACCATTCTATCATAGGATGGTGTGTGTCGCCAGCCGGGCTAAAATCATGAAAACAGCCAGTCATTTTGTTCTTGCCAGCTACTACATCGAAACCATAGATTGGAGCAGGATTATGTATGTGTGGAAAGATGCAACAATGCATCATCCAAAGTCCTTTAGTTTCCCTCGCATCCACCACATCAACGTGAGCACGGCGATAGCTATCACCAGTCCACACCCTATTAATCCAGCCAGGTTGGTTAAAACGATCCATCCCAGATTCGAAAACTTCAGTCCCAGTGCGTTCAAATTCATTCTCCAATAAATGTTGAATATTTATTAGAGTATCCCATACTTTACTCATTGGTATATTCTACAAGTTCCATCATGTCTTTGAATAAGTCTGTCGCATATCCAAAGCAAACTTTAGCTTCTTCGGCCATGTCGTCGCTGATACGATCACGAATAGCCATTTTAAGAACTTCTGGGTTTTCAAATTGATAAAACTTGCCACTACCTGGAACTTTTTTAGCAATCATTTGTCCACCAGCTAGATCCCCCATATGACGTACATAGATATGGGCCATAAGTCTTTCGGGTTGATCTTTAATACTTAAAATATATTTGATATATCGTTCAGTAGTAGGAAGAATTTTTGGATCTCCATCTGCTTCTTGATCCCATAATTCTTCAAAATCTGCTAGTATCGATGGTGCTCTACGAATATCAATTAATCCAGACAACAACCCTGGATGTGCCATTGCACATACTTCTAAAATTTCGTAACATGGATGCTGATTCTTTAAAAATGTAGCATATAATTTAGGATTAATTTTACCGCTGAAAAGAATCTTTACAAATTCTTGACGCTCGGCATTAGTGTGTGCATCTTTAGTTAATTCGCGTAGGCTCATTCTTCTTCCAATTTAATTTGTAAAGGGTATGTATTAGTACGTGCTAAGTTTGTTGCCTCTACAGCCTTTGCTTCAGCAATTTCAAAACTATATGTACCCGCAACACCGCTACCAGTTTGGTGAATTTGTAACATAATATCATTTGCTGTAGTTTCAGTATGTCTAAAAATATCTGTTAATACAGTAACAACAAACTCCATTGGAGTAGTGTCATCATTAAGAATTATTACTTTCCAACGCTTAGGTTCAGAAGCTGTAATTTTAATCTTCTCATCTAGTTGGATATCTGTTCCGGCCATATTATTCTCTTTCAAAGAGGGGGAGTTGCCTCCCCCAGGTTAGTATTACTTGATTTCTATCTTACGTGGTTGTAATGCTTCTGGTACAATACGCTCAATACTAATGATTAGCATACCATCTTTTACTTCAGCATCTTTTACTTCCATGTATTCAGCAAGTGTATAGCTTTGCTCAAAATCACGGCTAGCAAGCCCGCGATGCAAATACTCTTTAGTAGTATTTTCATCTTTTTGTTGAATACCACGAACAATTAATTGATCCTGGTCTACTTCAACAGTGATTTCATCTTTGCTGAAACCTGCTACTGCTACTTCGATAGCATACTCGCTATCACTATACTTCACAATGTTATGTGGAGGATAGTTTCCATTTGTTGCCTGTAAGTGTTGATTGAAAATTGTATCAAATCCTACAAGAGCTCTACTTAAATTTGCCAAGTGAGCTGGGTCGATTGCTCTTAATTGCATTGTTGCCATTTTTATCTCCTTAAATTAAGCAAGAATATGTAGGGCCCGACCATCGGCGCCCTACGTTACTATTATATTACTCTTTTGAGTCTTTGTCAACTTCTGTGAAGCTAGCATCAACAGTTTGTTCACCTTTTTCAGCAGCCTGTTTCTCAGCTTCTGCTTTGGCAGATTCTGCGGCCTGCTTTTTGGTCATCACTGGCCCTGCGGCTTCAAAAAGCGACTGTACTGACTTTTGAATTGCTTCTGGATCTTCTCCAGCACAAGCTGTATCTAAAGCTGTAACAGCTTCGTCAAACTTAGTCTGCTCTTCTTCAGTCAATTGATCTTTATACTCGGCATAGTCTTTCTTGATACCATGGGAGGTGCCTTCAGCACTATTACGAGCTTCGATCAATTCCTTTGCCTTCTTATCTGCTTCAGCATTTTCTTCAGCTTCACGAACCATACGTTGGATTTCAGCTTCAGTTAGTCCTGAATCAGACTTGATGGTGATCTTGTTTTCCTTGCCAGTTGCTTTGTTCTTAGCACTAACATTCAAGATACCGTTAGCATCAATGTCTAGGGTAACTTCAATTTGTGGCAAGCCGCGTGGAGCAGGATCAATACCTTCTAAATTAAACTCACCTAGTAATTTGTTATACTTGAACAACTCACGCTCACCTTGTGCTACTTTGATAGTAACAGCTGGTTGATTGTCTTCTGCTGTTGAGAATGTTTGTGAGTGTTTAGTTGGGATAGTTGTGTTCTTAGCGATTAACTTGGTAAACACGCCGCCCATTGTTTCAATACCTAATGTTAGTGGAGTAACGTCCAATAACAATACATCTGTCTTGTCGCCGGCTAGAACAGCACCTTGTACTGCGGCACCTGCGGCTACTGCTTCGTCTGGGTTAACGTCTTTACGTGGAGCCTTACCGAACAGTTTCTCAACTGCTTCTTGTACCTTAGGCATACGTGTTTGTCCACCCACTAAGATAACTTCGTCAATGTCTGCGGCAGTTACTTTAGCGTCTGCCATAGCAATCTTACATGGCTCAATTGAATGCTCGATTAGTTTCTCAACCATTGCTTCAAACTTACTACGGCTGATAGTTACATTCATATGCTTAGGACCATTTGCATCTGCTGTGATGTAAGGCAAATTAACTGTTGTACTAGTGGTGCTTGACAGTTCAATCTTGGCCTTTTCTGCGGCTTCTTTCAAACGCTGTAAGGCCAACATATCTTTCTTAAGATCGACACCGTTGTCTTTCTTGAACTCGTCTACTAGATAGTCCATGATAACTTGGTCAAAGTCTTCACCGCCTAGGAATGTATCGCCATTTGTTGACAATACTTCAATTTGCTTGTCGCCATCAATATTAGCAATTTCGATAATTGAAATATCAAATGTACCACCACCTAGGTCGTATACGGCAATCTTACGATCCTTCTTGTCTGCTTTATCAACACCGTATGCTAAGGCAGCCGCTGTTGGCTCATTAATAATACGTAGAACTTCTAGACCAGCGATACGGCCAGCATCTTTAGTTGCTTGACGTTGGCTGTCGTTGAAGTAAGCCGGAACAGTGATAACTGCTTGAGTAACTGTTGTACCCAAATAGTCTTCAGCAGTCTTTTTCATTTTGCGAAGTACTTCTGCTGACACTTGTTGTGGCGCTAATTTTTCGCCATTTGCTTCAATCCAAGCGTCACCATTATCTGCCTTAACAATAGTGTAAGGCATTAAGTCGATGTCTTTTTGTACTTCTTTCTCGTCAAACTTACGTCCAATTAGACGCTTGCTTGCGTAGATTGTGTTCTTTGGGTTTGTGACTGCTTGTCGTTTTGCTGTTGCACCAACTAGGATCTCGTCCTTTGTATATGCAATGATTGATGGTGTTGTTCTAGCACCTTCGCTGTTTTCAATTACCTTAGCAATTCCGTTTTCTAAGATTGCTACACAGCTATTTGTTGTACCTAAATCGATACCGATGATTTTACTCATAATATTCTCCTTTAATTAAGCGAGTAATTTTGGGCACCTTGCCCGTTGTACTAAACCCTTACGGCGTTCTAGCACATAATTATTTATCTCTGATATTTCTAGTTTGCGTATTTTTGAGCAATAAATTCTGCTTCAGGAATACGTGTTTTAGTATTTTTACTGCCCAGGACTACGACAATCCTACGCCCAATATCTGTATCAAGCATCATAACTATGCAACCACCACTGGCATTAATATAACCCGTCTTGCTTACTATAAATTTATGCCTTTTACCTATGATAGGGTTTGTATTGTGAAATACAAACCATTTATTGCGTATTTTAATTTTAACTTCGCTAGAGCCTGATGCATTGACTATTTCAGGATACTGACTTGCGGCCTGTACTAATTTTATTAGTTCAGTAGCAGTACTTACATTGAACACGCTAAGTCCGGTTGGCTCTACAAAACCAGTATTGGGCATGCCTAACAGTCTGGCTTTCATGTTCATTGCATGAACACAAACTGATTCACCGCCTGGATAATTTTCGCATAAGACTTTTGCCGCACGATTATCCGAATGTATAATTGCCATATCTATTAATTGTCCACGAGTAAATTTACCGATGGGTTCCGATAAATCTTGATGACTATCGAGTACAACCATGGCAGTCATGAGTTTGCTAATACTCGCAATACTACGAACTTGATCAGGATTCTCGCTTTGAATTACTTTGCCAGTTTCGTCTGCAACTAGCCAACTTTTAGCTGTAACTTTAGGAAAACTAAAAGCATAACAATGGCAACTAACAAGTAATCCTATAAAGATTACAAGTTTTCTATAGTTGACCATTTCTTAAGTTTTTCTCTTTTAGCTTTGGCGGCTTGTTCAATATTAGTCCAACTGATTACATCCATCTCTTGTAAGATTTCAATCATGGCATACAAGTCACCCAGTTCTTCTTCCAAATGTTCTCGGTTAGTCTTTGGCTTACCTGGCTTATAGTTGTCAATGCCAAAACGATGGCATTTACTAATTGCTTGAATTACTTCAGCACATTCTTCTGAGAGAATGTTCATTACTTCACGTTCTTGACTATTCATATCTACTTCCTTTTTGTCCAGGTTCATTGCTATTAGTACATTCCAAATTGTGATCAGTTGACTTAGGACATCTTTTATTCCCGCAGGTAGGGCACACAATAAATGTGTATGAGGTAGGGCTGATTCCGTTAACATCTTTAATTTTACTCATACACTTATAACAGCCACAAGGGGGAAAGTCTATGGGATTATTGGTATTTGTAAAATGCATACTATCTTTGGTTGGCAAAGGGAGCGATGTAAGTGCCACCGCTAGTTGTGCTAGTTCGGAGAGTATTGTAGACATTTTGAATTCCTACTGCTTGGTTCCATGCATCTTCCAACGCATGGTGTGCTGTTACCGGAGGACGCTGTGGATTGATTCCCAAATCAAATGCTGTACGTACATCGCGTACTTCCCAGAACTTCCAAGGAATAGCTCTATTAATTTTACGGAATACGTGTTCGCAAATGATAATATCAAAACACGATCCATTCGACCATACACGCTTTGCTCCCCAGCAGAATTTATATAAGCGAGCAAATGCTTCTTCAATATCTAATCGATCATTAGGATCAAATGCCGCTTCTTGTGCTTCTTTACTTTGTTGGGCCCACCAAGCAATAGTATCGTCATTAGTAGTTAGACCGATGCGATCACAACTATCTAAGTCTACTCGGCAGTAGAAACTGTCCATTTTTGGTTCTTTGATTTCTGATCCGAACGGATCAAATTTTACAGCGCCGATTGTTAAGATACTGGCGTCAGGAGTTGTATTGAGTGTTTCAAGGTCAATCATGATATCGGTATTGGCCATTAAGTTCTTTCTTTAAATTGAACTTATATTATAACACCACTAGGGTATTATGTCAATAGAGTTTTGGTGGTAGTTGCTGGTCACGGAGCTTCTTTTTCCATCGTGCTTTGGCGGCTCCTTTTTTACGCTTACGCTCGGTAGTTGGTTTTTCATAAAACTCCTTTGAGCGCAATGTATCCAAAGTGCCAGCTTCTTCGATTTTACGTTTAAATCGGCGTAAACTTTGATTGATGTTTTCGCCTTCTTTAACAGTAACCCCAGTTCCTTTATTCTTCTTGAATATCATCGTTATCTTCTTCTTGATTTTTTAATTGCTCTACGATCCAATCTAAATCGTAGATGCGATTTTTACTTATCAATTTATAAGGAGTTGTGTCGTCTGAAGTTATGTAGTGTGCATTAGGCTGGGCAAGCATAAATGTAACAAATTTTTGGGTAATTGGGTCGCAGTTATCAATATCAACGATTACACAGTCAACTTGAATAGCTATACTCAAAAGCCAGCTAATATCATGATCATCATTGTCAAAAATAAAGACGTTTAGATCATCTATACTCGCACTCAAAATAGTTTGAAATTGTTCCTTGACAAAGTTACTTGGTTTAACCAATAAGTAACTCAAATTCATATTAAACAATTTGTCCGGTGGAGTTATTAAAGTTATCTTTCCTAAGTTCATATAATCGTTCTTCAAATTCTCTTAATTTTTCTTCTGAATAATTTCCAAATACAGCGCCATTCTTTTTAATATCTTCTACAAAATTGTATAGTGCTGGTTCTAGCTGTCTATCAACTATAAATTCTAGGAATACATTTTCTCCATGCCATTTATAAAGTTGATCTATCGGCTTAGTAGTTAGCCTTGAATTTATTTTACTCCATAGTGTTTCTGTAGTTGACTGTTCTGCATTTTGAATATATTCTACTCTCTGCTCTTGGTCTGTATCTGTCCTGTTTGATCCTTGATCATATATGTCTTTTTTTTTGAGCCGTCGTCTTCTGAGTAGATAGTTTCTTTAGTCTCTAACGGAGTTTCTACACCGTCGCCATCTATATAAGTTTCACCTGTAGCTAGACGTTCTGCCATAGCAGATTCTTCTGCGGTTTTGGCTACTTCAGCTTCTGCCTCGGCTATCATTTTATTCCATTTATCTAGCTCAGACTCTGTACTCATAGGAACTTCTGCTTCTTCTATAAGTTGGGTACTGTCAGCAGTTAACATTTCTGGATGATTGAGCTCGTTAATTTCTTCGGTAAATTCATAGTCAACTACGGGTACATTATCTGCTGGGTTACTATTAGTAACACCTTGTGCTAATATTTCATCAGCGACCTGCGGTTGGTTGAACGCTTCTGTTATTTCTTCTGCTTGATCATCGAGCCATGTAGAGTTTTTTTGTTCTCTAGTCCAAGCAAATGTCATCTGTGCGGCCAACAACATAATAACTGCTAGAGGATCAAATACAATAACAATTAAAATAATAATCCAAGTTACTGCTCGCTCCAGCATCGACTCGTCCGGTGCTGTTCCGTAGAGGAAGGCAGCGATATACTTAATAGGACCAACTTCGGCTTCGACCTTACGTACTTCTGCACGTATTGGAGCCGCTTCGTCGTTAAGACTAGCAATAAGTTTCTGCTGGGTTTCAATATCTTTGGCAAGTGAAACCCTGTCCTTCTGCTGACTCTTACGTACAGCGTTGGCTTTATCGGCACCTTTTTCATCTGACGAGCGACCCATGATCTGGTCCACTGCTTCATCCATCTGTTTAAGTTGCTTGCGGTCAGCTTCGATATTCTCTTTGGCAGTTTTGATTTTTTCATCATATATTGCTATCTTACTTCCAACATCACCACTTACTAGTGTTTGATCGTTGTGTGCTTTAGAAAGAAATCCAAAGATACCCATTGATGTGATTAGCATTAGTACAATGACTGCAATAGTCATATAGTACTTCATGAAACGTGGAGCACGTTCCCAATTGGCCTTGAGCCAAGAGGCACAGACAAGTTTGCCAATTTCCAAAGCTGACCCCATAATGATGATTGGGATTGCCGCCGCAGAAAATATAGCGGTCAAACCTACTACTGAGTAGTAAATTGCGACCGCCGATATTGTAAGACCTGTTAGTAGTAGTAGATACGCTAGTATCATCCTTGCCTTTCTATTAGTATGTTAATCCGGTTAGTGCTACCTGGCTAACTGTAACAGTACCAAAAATAGTTGCACCTGTGTTAGGTTGAACAATATAAGTAGCTACTGCTGAATCACCGTTCTGTGACACGTTAAATTGACGATACTGTTTGTAATAACCAGTTAATGCTGTTGTACCATAACCGTTTTGCATTGCAATAGCATTGGCAACAATATCTTTAACTGCTAGTGCGGTTGTATTGATAATTGTTGTGCCATCTAAGCCTAGATAAGTTGTGTTAGCTGAGTTTGCGGCCACTAACATCTTTTGATATTCTGGCAATACAAATGCATCACGATCAAACGAAACTGTAAACGATACTGCTGTTGGTTGATAATTACCGCTAGTACCACCTGCTGTTACGCTTGGGTCTAAAATTTTGCAATCTGAAATAGCCGCTAGTGATTCGATAATACGTTGAAAACGTAAATTTCCTTGGGCCAGTGCTTGTGCGTAATATGCGTTAGTCGGTAGTCCACCTGTATATACCGAACCAGCATCCCAATCGTACGGGTTTATACCGCCCTGGGCTGTAGTTACGCTCGATCCAGAACAAACTGGGTAAGTTGTGGTATTACTTGTGTCAATTGCCACACGGTACAAGCCCGGTGTTAATTGGTTGCTGTCTAATTGAAATCCTGAGGCCATTATACCTGCTCCTTGTTTATAGAGTATTTATCAGCTTTTTACTTAAAGACAATTAAAGCTAACAGGGCGGCCTGCACAAAGAACCCAAATCCAATGGTTACAATGTTGAGCAAGTCTTTTTGGATAGTTGCCTTGATAAAAAAGCAGAATAATCCAGTCCAACTAAACAAAACCATGTCCACTGGGGGCATTTTTTCAGTCAATCCTGTAAGTACAGCAACCATTGTAGGTACTGTAGCTAGGTGCAATAGTATTACTGCTACCCAGCCCATTGTTTCTGCACTGACATGGGGAGCATGTTCTTTAATGTTTTTAACCCAAAGGTCCAAATCAAGAAAATCATGCAAACCTTTCTTGATGTTTTGTACAATTACTTGTGCGTTCATGTCAGTCCTTAATTATAAAATACGTGATGGCCAATTTTTGATATGGGTTTTTTACCCCATGCCGGATTTACATAGTCAGCATGATAATACAATGCTTTCTTAACGCTGTCAATGCGGAATCCTTCCAATAGCACTTTCTTTGCTACTTCCATACTTTCTGTATAGACTGGGCCGTTCATTGGCTTCTTGGCGCTGGCGCTGTCGCAGTACCAACTAAATTGACATAGTACTTTTTCATATACTATATTCTTTTGATAAACTACCTGACAGATATCAGATGGAAATTGTCCGCTTTCTGCTCTGTTGATAGTAACTTGGGCAACTGCTACCTTACCTTCAAAAGGTTCGTAGCCTGCTTCGTGGTAAATGTTACGAGCTAGACAGTCTAACTGTTTTTGTCTTACTTCTGCTGTAACTGTGCTCACATTTTCGCGAGCATTTTTAAGAGTATCTAGTTTGTAGATGATTACTTTATACCCTGCTGTTCCTACCAATGCTAGTGCTAATAGGAATACTACTGTTTTGATAATGCGTATCATTTTTTTCTCCTTTACGCTGGATGAGGTATCGCTAGTACCGTCATTGTTGTTTTGGCTGTCTTTATTTCTCCTGTAAAATTTAGCCTTGCCCAATAAACTTTTAGTGGACAATATATAGTTATCCTCTACAGCCTGAGGTAAAATACTATTATTATGAGCGACCATGCTTTAACGCCTCATACGAGCGATATCAACTGCTTCTTCATCGCTGAAAATTGGTACTGCATTACTTTTATGCATGGTTGCAATACCTTTGACCTTGGTTCCTGTATAAACTTTTGCTGGAGCCAAAGTTGCATTGCCGCCAGTATTTCTGCTAGGAATATGAGCAGTTGTGTTTCTACCAGAAGGGATGGATAAACTGTAACCAGTAGAACTTAAAGTTTCCGAAGTTAAGGCACGTTTACGTTTCTTTTCTTCTAATTCAAGTCCTTGACGTTTGAGTAATTCTTTCCACTCACGATCCAATTGTTCACTTTTTCTTTTTGCGGCGGCCGATGCAAACTTCTTTTTGCCTTTCTTTTTGCCAGTAGTACTTAACCACGGACCTTCTAAATGCATACTCAAAATAAATCTCCAAAAGTTATAACAATGCTAATAGTATAGCATCACCTTTGGAGATTGTCAACTTAGTTTGGTACTAGTACGATCTTAGTTTGGTTAGTAGCAGGATCTATCATATACTGATAATGATATCCTGTTGGGGGAGATATTGTTCCTGGAGGATTTACATATACTGTTCCAGGAGCAGGCTGTTGTATATAAACAGGAGCTTGTTCTACAATTACTGTACGAGGTTGAGATAATTCATATCCAATTACACCGCCAATTAATGCTGGAGCAACCCATCCGCATCCATAACACCCACCTCTATAATAGCCACCATGATGATGCCATTGTGCTTGGGCACTAGGACTATAAGCAAACAACGCACTCATTGCCAAAATACTGGCAAAAACCGAACTAGTAATAAGTTTACTTTTCATAATACTCTCCTTAGCGTATAATAATATAACGCCTTAGACCAATATTTAGTTGACTTATTTGGCTTCTTTTCTTGCGTTTTTAACTGCTGTAACATCGTTACGAGTTTCTTTACACAATTTAGCCAAATCCTGACAATGCTTACGAACGCGAGTGCCTGCGGCACCTACTTCTTTATCATAAAACTTTTCAAAATCTGATTCCATTGCTTCGATAATTGCAGTGAATTCTGCGTATTTGTTTGTAGCCATTTAATTCTCCTTTAAGGCAAGTACAGAGTACTTATATCTAGTGTATAGGGGTTAAAAATAAAGATCAACCAACTTGGCAAGACCCAAGTCCAGGGCCTGCTGTGTCGCCATCTATTCTGGCATCGCCGACCCGATGGATTGGTTTGCCATTAATGAATACCGATCCACTTCCGCCCACTGCTAATTGATTAGCGGCAATCCCTTGTGGGTGTCCGCGTCGATTTTGATTATACAAGTCGTCATTTTCATTACTTGTAGTTTGTCCTGTTAGTGCAATGCCTTTGCCACCGGCAAGCACATTGGTACTAAGTCCGGAATCAAACGGTGCACCACCGTGTACGTTTGTATCACCAGCAACACTTATACTTGGCATTATACTAGTTTAATCCCTGATGTTTGTTCTGTGTAACGATCTGCGGCATCTTTAATAGTAGCTGCCAAAACCATTATACTGTGTTTGTTAATAGTAACCTCAGCATCTGGATCTGTAGTAAATAAGAATGGTACAAGTCCAATTCCATCTTTGGTCGCTGTTAAGCACAGTGGTTTCTTAACTCGAACGCCTAATGGGCCATCTTCAACCAACTTGGCGACAATTTCTTCGCCTGCTGTTGTTTTGATAGTAACTACTTCGCCTTCTGCGATACCTTTTGAAATTAACATATTATACCTTTTCGAAATGTTTCTTGAGTTCTGTGAACCCGCCTATATAATTATCGTCTAAAAATATCTGCGGCAAAGTTCTGGCTGTAGGTACTACTTCTAGTAGTTGTTCTTTAGTCCAATCTTCTTGTACATTTCTTTCTTCGTATTCGATACCTTTCATCTCGAGCAAGGCCTTGGCCTGCACACAAAATGGGCAAGCATTTTTACTCCATACTATTGCTTTCATCTTAATTCCTTTTTACTATTATAACGCAGGCAATGCATCGTAGTCAATGCCTTCACCCATAACTCCAATAACATAATTAGTGGATTCGTTTTCTTGCAGGGCAGTTTGTTTCTTACTTGTGTCAACGTGTTTGTTAAACCAAGGAATTGGTGTTGACTTTGGAGCGGCTTGCTGATATTTGATACCAATATCTTTCAATGCGCCTACTGCTGTATAGTCTACAAAATCTTTTAGGATAGCCGCGTTCAAACCAATCACTGGACCTTTTTGGAACAAGTAATCGGCCCATTGTTTTTCTTCACGGATAACATCCATGTACAATTGGTATACTTCTTGTTCACATTCTTCTTTAAGTACAGCAAAGCGTGGATCTTCTTTGACCACTTGATTAATCAAGAAAGCTGTCCAACCTTTGTGTAGTAGTTCGTCTTGTAGGATCAAACTAATAATATTACCATTACCGATGAAGATCTTATTCTCGACCATGGCCAAGCTAGTAGCAAAGCTAACCATAAAGCGGAACGCTTCTAGTGCATAGCTAGCATGTAGAGCCATATAGATTGCTTTGATATGTGTAGTTTCGTTAATCTTTTCCCCTGCTTCTTTACGACAGTTAATTAAGTGTAATGCATCGTAATAATTGCCTACACTTGATGCCATATCTACAATTTCTTTAGTATCGTGGATTGTATTAAACACTTCTTTAGGTACACCGTAGATATTACGAATAATATGGCTGTAGCTACGGCTATGAATATTAGTTTCAAAGAATGTCCAGTTGTATACTAGTGCTTCTAGTTCTGGAAGACTTACGACCGGAGTAAAGATTTGACTTGGGCCGCGACCTTGCAAACTGTCAAGAGCAGTTTGCCTAAGCAAGTTACTAGTGAAGATATGTTTAATTGCATCTGATGCATCCTTAAAATCATTTGCGTCTTTGGTTAGACTAATCTCTTCAGGTTGCCAAAAGAAACCACGTGCTGTAGCTTCAAAGTCTGCAATCTTTTTATATTTAACTTCTTCAAATCGTTGTATAGTAACAGGACCAGCTGGGTCTAAAAACATCTTACGATTAAGATAGTCTGTCTTTGTGTTTAAGTTATACTGAGCTTGACTCATAGTTTACATGCCTCGCAATCATCTTCTAATTCGTCGTAGTGGCCATTCATCTGGACACCGTTCACTTGTGTCATCTCTGGAGTTTCTTCTGCTACCTGCTTACTACCTGCTTTGTTAATAAGACTATAGTAGAATGTTTTCAATCCCCATAGATGGGCTTGCATTAAGTTTTTGGCAATCAATGTAGTCGGTACTTTACGATCCGCAAAATGCGCTGGATTATAAAATGTATTTGTGCTAATTGATTGATCTACATAAGCCGCAAGTACTGCCGCGGTTTTTAAATAACCATCACAATCTTTCTGATCCCACATCATTTGATATCTATTCTTGAGTTTATGATACTCTGGAACAACTTGTACAAATGATCCTGCTTTTGATTCCTTAACTGATATAAGGCTCATAGGCATTTCAATACCATTCGTGCTGTTTATAACAACACTACTGCTTTCGACTGGTGCAATAGCCATTAGAGTAGCGTTGCGTACACCATACTGTTTCATGTTGGTGCGTAGTGTTTCCCAGTCAAGTTCGGGTGTAAAGTCTGCAAGTTCATTTGCACCTTTAGCACGTAGTTCCCAAGGAAAGATACCTTTGCCATATCGTGTATGTGTGCTATGCAGACAAGGGCCACGCTCTCGGGCAAGTTCAACAGTTGCTTCAGTTAGATAATAGGCTTGATGCTCCATCCAACTCTTAACATCTTGTAGTGCATCTTTCTCTCCATACTTCAATCCACGTTTAGCATGCCAATAGGCCAGGTTAGTTACACCAATACCCAATGGCTGTATTTCATCGTTAGATAACTTGCTCTGGATTGATAAGAAGTCTTGGTAATCCAGAATATTACATAGACTACGTTGCAGTATACGACAAGCACGACGCATGTCTTCTGGATTACGGAATGCTCCCCAGTTGATTGATCCTAGTGTACATAACGCTATGCGACCTTCAACGTCATCCAGACGTTTGAAAGATTTTGTAGGTAGTAGGATCTCACAACACAAGTTACTTTGGTAGATAGTATGATACTCAGGATCAAATGGTCCTTGATTCTGTACATTGTCAATAAACACTAGATAGATACGCCCTGTGTCAGTGCGCTCCTTTAGTATTCCGCCTTTGAACACATCTTCTGCATTCATAGTTTTCTTACGTAGGTCTTTACGCTTTTCGTATTTTACATATAACTCTTCGAACAAGGCTGTGTTCTTATAAAACGCTTCATACAAGTCAGGTACTTCGTTAGGGTCAAAGAATGTAATCTGTTCTTTGTTTTTAAATCTTCTCCAAAAGAACGCAGATAGTACAACACCGTAGTCCATGTGTCTTACTCGGGTTTCTTCAGTGCCTTGATTATTTTTAAGCACAATAAGATCATCAAACTGATGATGCCAGATAGGGTAAAAAACTGTAGCACTAGCATTGCGTATGCCTCCTTGTGAACAACTTCTTAAATCTCCAAACCACTTTTTCAAGAATGGTATCATACCAGTATGCATGATTTCTCCGCCACGGATAGGACTACCTAATGGACGCAAGCGACCGATCTCTAAACCAATGCCAGCACGTTTACTAGCATATTTGGCCATCATCTCTCCTGAGGCAAAAATACTATCCAAATCATCGTCACTACGTATAAGCACACAAGAGCTAAATTGTTTTGTTGGTGTTCCCAATCCAGCCAGAACAGGAGTCGCAAGAGTAAACAGACCATCACTAGCGGCTTGATAATATTCTTTAATGTAACGCATTCTTGCGCTATTTGGATCTTCTTTATGGAAGACAGTAGCGGCCGCAACCATGTATCTAATCTGTGGAGTTTCATAAGTTTCCTTTGTTGCTCTATTCTTAACAAGATACTTCTCAATCAACTGCTCAATAGCCGCATATGAATATGTTTCATCTTTTTCATGATCCAACATTTCATTCATGCGGTTCCAATCTTCTTCAGTATACCAGTCGAGAAGTTCACTAGTATACAAACCGGTAGCTACATTCTTTTTTACGATTTCATAAAGATGTGGAACTTCATAACCACCGTAAACGTCCTTTCGCAAAATACTAAGACGTTGTTTACCTGCTACATATTGATAGTTAGTGTGACCAACATCTGGATTATGTTCTACGTCAATCAAATCTACAATAGCACGTAATGTGATGTTGTCAATTTCATTAGTAGTAATACCATCGTAAAAGTGTGGTTGACTTTTAATTTCGATCATTGACTGACTAACGTCTGCAATACCTTTACAGACTTTTGCTACCTGTGCCTGCCACTTTTCAATCATTAACGGTTCTCTTTCACCGTTTCTTTTAATTACTGTAATCTTTGTCATTGCTCTTTCTTATAGTTGTACTGTGTTAATATTTAGGTAGTATTTAGTGGTGGCAAAATCAACGACTAATTATTCGTTAGTCGTTGTTTTACATAGGATTTTGCTAGGTTTTTTCGAAGACTGCGGTATATTTTATCATAGTAATAAAATGAATTATATACGCATTTTTTAGTTGTGTCTATCGGATTGATTATTGTTGAGCAGTATATGTGAAGCCCATCGTTCCGGCATCATTAGTCAATTGATTAACATAGTTAATGGCTATCGAATATGGAACTTGTCCAATTGCACCAGTGTATGTTACGCCAGTTCTGTCTAAGAATGTAGCATTGAAATCTAAGACCAGTGCTATCAAATTACTAGGATCAAGACCTGCATAATCAAATTCGTCGCTCATTTGTAGTTTACCGGTAGCAATATCTGCTGTAATAGTTAATGTTCCTCTTCGACTAAAATTATTAGTGTTGCTCAAATAATAATAATCGACAACATAGTTAATTGAACCAGTTGGATTTCCAACATAATCTGTGCTAACTGGTAATCTAAATAAGAAAACAGATGAAGGGTGATAACCTATCTGTACAGTATTAGTACCAAATGATCTATATATACCATGCCCGGCTAACTCACCAACATATGGTGTAGCAAGTATGCTAGTCAATAAATCACCGCCTCTATCCGAAGCATTGTTATTAACACTATTACCAAAAGTATTAAAATAAACTTGCGGATATATTGCACCTGCATTGCCTGCACCATTATTGCCAACGTTGGTAAACTTATTATCATTTACTGTGTTACCAACTCCACGTTCTAAATATACGGCCTGTTGTTTGATATTATAAAACTTAGAGCCGATAATTTGTGTTTGGCGTGGTCCGTAGACTTGACCAGGAGTAGATCCATTTGACCCTTGTCCTAAATTAAATGCTCGTTGCATATCATTAAAATAACAATTTTCAAATCTATTATTCAATGCATCATACTTAGAAGCTACACCGTAAGTAAAACTGTTAAACACTATGTTTCTAAATATATTGTTCTCGCATGTTACTAGTGTAGAAGTTGAGTTTAATGCTACACCAACACAGTTAACATTGAACGCACTGAGCCAATCGCCTTGCAAAATCATATTTTCAAATGAACTATCTCTAACAGAATCTAATTGCAAACAAGTGTTCACGCCGCTAGTACAATGTACAGTTATTCCATTAATTTTAATACCACGTGGTTGAGTAACACCTTGTGTAATAGTAATTGAGCTAGGGTTTCCTATTGTACTCGAATCATTAACAAACTGTATAGCTGGGCCAGTAACAGTAATTGTAATTCCAATGTTTACATTACTTGATGTTGCGGCACTACTTAATGTTATACTTTGTCCAGCAACAATAGAAACGATTGTGGTATTAGCAGGAATACCAGTACCGGTTACACTTGCTCCAACCATACCTACTCTAGCACTAAACATTACAACAACCGGACTAGTAGAAGTAGTAGAACCGGTATATGTCTTTGTAGGTGTATAATATATAATTGCTTTGTCTGGGCCTGGACCTTGTAGTGTTGTATAACTAGGAATATAAATTGTATTCGAAGTATAGTAAATACCTGCTGGAATTTCTAATACTGTTCGTGTACTGACAGCCGCTGGAATTCCACTAGGATAAACGTTGTTGTATGTAGAGCTTGGATGACTTGGGTTTAAAAATAATTGATCAATTGCACGTTGTAGTGCATCTGTATCATCTGTCGAAGCATTAGCAACTGTGCCAAAGTCGGCAGTGTTTACTCTGTCATCTAATCTAAGTTGGAATGTACGCTGTATTGGGCTATTAGCACTAGCACCAGTTGTAATAGCAGTATCGGTAGATTTATAACTATAACTTAATAAACCTAGCAAATTACTATAACTACTAAGATCGTTTTCAGTTAGTAAACGAGTATTACCAACAGCCGGAGATCCTTCTGCTACACTACCGTTACCGATGTATAATTGCTGGGTATCAACCGCCCATGCCATTTCACCGCTAGCTAGTTGTGGCAATCCTGTGCCGTCTTTGGCTTTGCCACGGCGAATTTGTATTTTTGATATCTGTACGACAGCCATTGAAATATCCTCTATATAGGATATTTATCAGTTCTTACTGTAGTATTCTTCTACTCTATCCCACCAGCGACGTTCCCAATAAGAAAACTTGTCCGGAGTAAGTATAAACTCCTGATAAGCAGGTTCTCCCCAAGTTAGTGTTTTACCTATTTCTGGGGGTTTTACACACATAAACACCACACCCTTTTGAATGTTAGTTCCGTGTATCTCATTATGTGCTAGAGCATACGCAACCATTTGCAAATAATAGTCTTCGATCCACTCTTCTTTTTTAGGCTTGTTTGTCTGTTTATGGTCCATAATAGCTGGATCGCCTGAATGTACACCCACACAGTCTGTACTACCTGCATACAGGCCTGGGTAGTATAGACCTACTTCTACACCCCAGACTTCGTTAACGTTCTTAAGGCCGTGTTCAATAATATGTTTAGCCATTTTGTGGCTTTGTATACTATATGGATTTGTTCCTGGATCGTTAAGTACACCACTGGTAATATAGTCTTCGATATACTTGTGCATACGTGTACCACGCGATGCCGCTTCGGTTACAATTTCCTGTGCTTTTACTTCACCGACAGCTTTTTTCCAATTGAGTAAGGCCTGTACCTTTTCATATGGTTTAGTCTTGTCTAATATTGTTGTAACGGATGGCAGTTTTTGTCCGTCAGGTGTAGCGTATAAACGCTTGCCTTCTACACTTTCTCTGTTTAAAGGAGTATAGTCGTATCTTTCAGTTAATAAGGTCATACAGTATATTAAACTATATGACCTTATGTTGTCAAGCCTTATCTGTTCGTTTTGTAGCGGCCATTGCGGCGCCAGCTTTCATTGACTTTTTTGGTTCGCCTTGATTTGGCATAGGCTCGCCTTTACCTGTTTTGAGTACTGCACCATCGCCATCAAAACGTTTTACATAATTTTTAAGTTCGGGTTCTTGTTCCCAACGTTTGGCAAATGCACGATACGCATCGTGACGATTAACGCCTAACGATGTACCTCTTGATGTCATTTCGTGATTTAATGTGTCCCAATCAATAGTGTCTGATTGGCCAGCGTTGTTAGCTGAAGCTTGGAGACCCGCTAGTACACGTACTAACGGATCTGATGTTTCATTTACTTTTTTTTTGATTGTGTTGAAGCTAATAACATGCCTAAACGACGACTGTAGTCAACGCTTTCACGTTTTTCTCTGCCTGCTAGTTCAGGTGCTGGCTCAGGAGGTAATTCTTCACCGCCTATTGCTGGAGCACCCATTGCATCTTCTCCGCCTTCTGGAGCACCCATTGCAGGTGCGCCCATTGTATCTACTTCACCGCCTGATAAAATTGCTAGGCCTTTTGCTAAACCTTGACGACTTGTCTCTAATGCTGTATAGATTGCCTCTAATGCAGGTTTAACTGCATCATTATATTGTTGAGCAACTTCACTGCCCATTGTCTCTCTTATAGAGTCAGTTAATTCTAAAAGCTGTTCAGCCTTCAATGCGGCTGTATCTTCTAGCCAACCAGTAATTTGGTCAACCATATCTTTACTAGCCATGATGTTCTCAGCTTTTTCTTCTTCGCCTTCTGCTAGGTATACGATATAGTTTGCACGACTTTCGCTTAGATCGTAACGTGTTACTAATTCTGCTGCCAATTCTTCTGAGTCTGCCTCGTCTAGCTCAATACGCTGTAATGCGCTATTGATCCAGCTAGTTGGAATACTAGCTTCCATAGCCTTTTGTTTCATTTTGTCAGCTTTGATTTTTTTACTCATAGCGGCCTTTTCCTCCATAGCTTTGTCATCCATGCTTTCGTCTACTTCACATTCGCATGGGTCTTGATGACAGCTAGAACATTTACCATCTTCACGCTCTAATAATTCTTGATTAATACAATCAAGCATAATGCGAGTTTTTTGATACTGTGGACTAGTTGCAACACTATCATAACTTTCGCTAACTTCAAACTGACTTAGTTTGGTGCGTAGCTTGTTACGTGCATCTTCTAGTTGCACATCGCTGAATTCTGCTAGATTAAGTTTGTAACCAAACTTTTGTGCTAGGCTTTCGTTAAGCTGACTAGCTTTAATTGGTTTTGATAATTCTCTAATTTGCATGGTAGTATCCTAAGCTTCTATTGTATGTATTTATACGAACGACCACTTAAACATCTTGGAAATCTTATCCTGAAAATGCTCGGCACGTTCTTGGCTGTATTCTAATTTGTTTAATAATACTAGATATCTGTTAAAATCCTTAGCTTTTTTAATACTATTTGCAAAAATTAAGCTATCTATGTGATTATTTTTATAGTCTGTATCTAATTGTTTAATTTCAAACATTTTGTTTAGATTATTTCTATCATATGCACGAGTGGCCATAAGCGCACTAGTCTTAAGATAGAAAACACCTAACGGATCTATTACGCCTGGCTTGTAAATAGCCCAGTCTCCCTTCTGATCAGTTTTAATTAGATAATGCTTATAAACTATACTGCCGTTAGGCTGTATAGCTATAGGTAAAGTTTTGTTTAGCTCTTGTTCAAACTGACTGGCTAATTCTTTAATAACTTTAGCTTGTGGTTTTTTCTTGTTATTTTGTTTTTTCATTGGCAACTACTGTTGGGTCTTCCATTCCAACTTTACTTACCAGACTCTTGCGAATCAGGGACTGAACTCTGACTTGATCATGTTCACTGAGATGACGCAACTTGACAGGTTTGTTAAGACGCTCTAACAACTCAGCTTCTTCATTACTCATCCAAATAGAAAACCCATCAAGTATGCTGTACTTGTTCTTAGTTGTTTCAGGCTGGATGAGCCCGGCCATTAATTCGCTGATTTTCATGCTAGTCCGGCAATCTTACGCCAGCGAGCTAGTTCTGCATCTTCTTGAACTGTAGCAGGAGGTGCTTGAGTAACAGGTGCCGGACCTTTGAGCTGTTGGTTCAGTTTGCGATCTTTAATATTTTGTTGCATCATGCCTTTGTTCTTTTCAAACTCTGCATGTGCGGCGGCTATTTCTTGTTCTATTTTTGGTAGGCTGGCCTGCATATCTTTGATACTTTGTATCACACTAGCTTGATCGGCTGGACTAACCTGTGACCACTCTGGGCTTTTGGTAAGCTGTGTAAATGAGTCGATCATTTGCTTGACAAAATTAAGCATAGCTGGCATCACATCATTGTCCATCATCTCTACCATATTGTAAAATGTTTGGTCAACGTCGACGGTGCCGTCTGGTTCTGCTACAACAAGTTTATCTAGTTGTGCATTTAATTCTGGATCTTGACTACCTAAATCTTTACTGATAGCATCTTTAAAACCTTTAGCACTATCAAGTGAATATCCTGGACCATCTGTATCAACCGTTGGTGCAGGCGTAGGAACAAGTTGTCCTATAGTACTACTAACTTGTGTATTAAGGTCATCTGCCTCTGCGAGATATTGTCTGAATGATTTCATTACTTGAGCCCTGCAATAGTCAACCACTTGTACAATTCGTCTTTTTCACTTAATGTACTTTTTGAGCTAGCACCGCTTGATCCGCGATTCTTACGCTCGTAGCCTTTGTCGCGTACTTGGTCAATAAAACTGTCTGTAGCATCACCACCAACATCTCCACCGCCCTGTGCAATAGTATCTTTGTGTCCTTCAAAAGAATTAGCATTACGACTTGGCATAACACTCTGCACTGGTTTTGTACTAGGATCTTTGCCCCACATAGAAGGATCAACATTTTGTAATTTATCTAGTCCTGGATTGTTACGGCTTGGTATAACACTTTGTACAGGTTTTGCAGGAGTATTGGCTTGTGCGGCGGCATCTGCGGCAGCTGGTGTACCTGGGTTGCGACTTGGATAAGGACTTTGAGCTTCAAATCCTAGATAGTCAAGTGTACGATCCATCATACCGTGTGTCTTGAGATATTCTGGACTCATACCTTCTTTACCAACTACACGAGCAATAATCTTAGGATCCGTTTTAGCTTCCCACTCTGCTGGAGGTAATACCTTTATTGCGCCGCCTTGGGCGTTGTGAGGAACATCTCCATTTTTTACAGCATCAAGACGTTTTTGTAGTTGTACCTTTTCCCATGGCTGACTAGCTTGTTGCATAAATGCAGATAACTGTTGTACATATTGTTGTGCCGCTGGATTTGTTCCTTGATCTTCGCTAGTAGCTGGAGTAATAGTTGCGCCTGGCGTCATCTTACTAGGATCAGGTGCTTTCATTTGATACTGTCCTGGATGCTCTGCATCGGGCAACAATGAATCTGCTGTTGTTTTAATCTCAGTGCCGCCTTGATCAATGGTAACATCATTTCCATTGACGGATTTGATTTTCATTGTATCATCTTCAAGCATACGGTATTTGTCTAGTATATCTTTAATCTTCATTGTGTTCTCCAAGGCTTAATTCAGCACTTTCTAGTTTAGTTATGTATTTACGCAATTTGTCAATTTGTCCCCTAGCTCTGAGTAACTTGAAAGCTAGGTTTTCTACGCTTTGTTCACCATTAGATTCTAAACCTGCTTTGCGTAGGCGTTTTAAATCGTCCATTGTTTGACGGCATTTAGCAATATCTCCGCTACGCATAGCAGAGTTTATTTTACCAGCATAATTACGAGCTTTAGCTTTGATATCCTTAGGATCAACGGTAGGCTCTTCGTGTACTGGCTCAGTGATCCATTTGTCATCTAATACACTGTAAATACCAGCACTGTGGTGCGTTTGATCTGCTGGTTGTACATATAGCTCTACAGGAATGTCAACAATAGCTAGGTCATGCTCGTTATTATACAAGTTCTTTTTGGCCGTGTATAATTCATCATTGCCGTCAGTTTTGCTTACAACTAAATGCAAATCTATATCGCTGTAATCGCTGTAGTTGTAGCCTGCGCTGGATCCACTCAATGTTACGTCTTTCAAATGTAAACGATCTACATTCAAATAGTCAGCAAAATGCCTAGCTATTCGTAATAGCTTAAATCTAACTTTTTTACGTAGTTGGTTATTATCCCAGAGCTTTGGGTTAAGCTCGTGATGATGTGGATTGGGATCGATGAATAATTCTTTGACGTTCATTCTGTATTTAACAGAATTACAAGCCTAAGAACTTTAAAATCTGTGGAAAGTTAGTAGCGTTAATCCAGCCAGTACCTGCGGCAAATGCTAGGCCTACCATAGCATACATGGTCCATTTGCTTTTAACTTTTTCTAATTCGCTTATCTTACCGGCTAGTTCGTTATGTTGTGCTGTCTGTAGTTCGTTTAGATGATTAGCATGGTCGTAATATTTGGTAGCATTAGTACGATATTCATTGGTCATAACATCTAACTGTGCTAGTACACGATCACGTGTTTGATCCAAGCAGTCGTGCATGTCTTTGACGTCAATCTTTAAGTCGACAAGTTTTTCGTTGACATTCTCTACTTTGGTTTCTAATACACTTACACGCTCAGGTAGTGTAGCTAGTTGTGCAACTGCTTCTTTTGTAGCCATTTGAAGGCATCTCCGTATTTGTTTAAGTCAGGTCCCTTGATATAGGGTATGTGCCTAAAGTCGTTGATTGCCTTGAATTTTCTCTTGTGTGCCTTCTTGTTAGTATTTATTATTTTTGGAAAAAAGTAATGTTTTTGCCAGGATCTTCTGGATTAAACACTGCATATTTCTGTGTCATACTTTCATCAAGGCCACTGACATAAGGCACTAGGGTGAAATCTTCTATCAATGCTCCAATAGGATTACCATTCAACTCGTAGACAAACTCTCGTTCAGTACTAAAGTCAAAGCGCCATACTCGTAAGATTTCATCAGTGTCAAATCCTACCACCCTGCCTCTTACCTCAGACACACCTGGTTCGGTATCATATACCACATTGGCTCGTATACCAAGTGTTTGCAATACAGTTTGAAAGTTTTGTTCCTTCCAACGTAGGTTTTCTTTTCCAACCTCTGCCCTGTGTTGTTTGGTGTGTGTTATATCAACGAGTGTATATAACTTGTATTCCATACATTAGGCCGTTGTAGTATTTTGATCAGTTTCTTCTGGGATTGGGTTGCCAAACACAGGTTTACGGTCGATAGTATATCCTGCAAATACAAGATTTTCAACTATAGGCATAATGGCTTGCACATTGCCAACTCCTATACTGGAACTACCATTTGGAATAAAAAATTGATATATGGGTGAAAAGTTTCTGCCAGGATGAATTGCTTCTGCTTCTGCAAATATCTTTTCAAGTTCTTCTGGTGTTATTTTGTTTGCCATGTATATTCTCCTTCAGTGTGGCCTAGTGTTATTTAAGCCAACAAAAAAGGACTCCGAGGAGTCCTGATTTGCTTCCCATCCCTGAGAATAAACTAGCTATTAAACTGCTGTAGCTGAACCACCAACTGCAACTAAACTTGTACCATATGGGAAAATTTGAGTTACTGTGATAGCGGCTGGCTGAGCTGTAACTGTTGCTGGACCGTTAGCACTAGAAGCTGTAGCTGTTGTAGCTGTAGCGATTGCTAATTGATACTGTAGGTTACCAAAGCTGTTTGTAGTACCAGTTGCACTTGCTGTACCTAATGTTGGGTAAGCTAATACTTCTGTGTTACTAGCTGATGGAGCTGTCTTAGAACCAACTGTATAACCTGTACCAGAGTCACTAGCTGTATCCAATGCTACTGCAACGATAAATCCTGATGTCAATGAAGAACCAGAACCTGTTGAGTATGGAGTACCAACCATGTAAACTTCAGCAAATTGCTGTAGTGTACGAACTGCTACTGCAAAGTAGCTGTTGCTGTCTAAGTATGACTTAGTAGCGTTAGTTTGGTTAACTGCTGGATCAAATGTTGAAATTTGTTGAGCGTAACCAGAAATGTTCGAAGCATCAGTATCTGGACCAGCGGCTGCTGTGAAGTCTAGAACTGTTGTTGAGCTTGTGTTAACAGCTGAAATCTTCAAAAACGCTAAGTTACGTGTTCCGAAGTTGTTGTATGTTAGACCGCCGTATGTGTCGATCGATGTCATACGACCATAATTGGCCGCGACGTATGTACCTAATAGTGATGGCATAATATTCTCCTAATCTTACCATTACAGTTCGCACTCTGCGAACAGCTTATTAAAAAGCCTTTGTAATATTATTTAGTCCGAATACTTATTTTGGTAGTTATATGGCTAATTTTTGGCTGATTAATTTGAACCAGTCAACAGTACCTTCTTTTAGCTGTGGGTACTTTTTAGCCATGTCCGCACGGAATTGCTCTAACCGTGGGCTGTTGATGCCGCCAACTGCGGCTATGATGCTTTCTGCATTGCCCAAGTCATTGGAAGTATGTCCTGGACCTAGTGCTAGTTCTGCTACTTTATCCACATCACGGGTAATAACTTCGCCAGTAGCACGATTCTGTAATGCACCACCAAATCCGTTGTATTGGAATGTTTTAGGAGGATGTCCTGGTATAGTATTGATTACACTACTCAAGGCAAACTGCTGATCTTGCCCGCCATAAGGACTGTCTTTAACAGAGTAGTCATGTTCGTGATGACGTCCGATTTCATGTGCATGTTCCATACACATTAAATCTATTTGAAAGTATGTGGGCAATCCTTCTATTTCATGCCCAGTAGGATAGCCTATGTGTACATTTTTACCTATGGGATTCATAGGGTAGTGTTTAGACATGTGCTGTGCAATTACTTTGCGAACACCACTGTCATCCATGTTAGGATCTAACTTTAACTTTTGCTTAACACGAGCTGTATCTATGAACACATCTACATCGCCTGAATCGATTTTTGTAGTACCCTTATGGGCATACTTGTGTTCAGGGTCAAAACTTCCTGCACCACCTGCTTGCCAAAAGCCAGTATCACCGATTGAATCTAACACAGGCATCAGACCCTGTTTAACTTCTAAATACTGTGCCGGAGTTAAACGTACAAGTACACCCACAGTTGGGTTTTCATGTAATGGTGCTATGCCTAATTTTTTAAGTGCGTTACCGCTCATTCTTTTGATTCCTGAATACGTTTGATGCCACGTTTGAACTTGGTAACATCATTAGCTTTGATACTGTTAATGAACCTACGTTCTAGCTCTGCGGCTGTTTCCACGTCATAGTTTTCACGTATCATGGCCAGCAAGTTAACAGCACTTTGAATGATGTTACTGCCGCGGCTTTCTATTACTAGGTCGGTATCGCGGCTGATGCCAATATCGCTAAGTTCTTGTAGAATACTACGTGTGCTTTTACGCATGTTCTTTCTCGTTATGTGTTATTTATTGAATTATACAGTCTAATTAAATTAGTTTCAAATAAGTTGATAATTTGTGCAGAGCCACGTATACTTGCTAAATACTCAGTAGAAACCATGATAACGTTTCTACTGATATTACACATACACTTAAAAGGAACACAAAATGTTAAAAATCATATCAAACTGGGTCAAAAACCTAGCAAATCAATTTAGTAAGCCACAAACTTACGGTAGTGGATTAGAGTATTACATTGTTAGTAACAACCCACAAAGCGAAGGCGATGTAGATCGTTTAACTCGCGAGTATCACGCTAATAACCAACAAGGTTATATCTGGGCAAGGGGATTTTAATATGGCAGAAGCTATTGCAAAATTCGAAAAGGAATACGGTCCTAAGTTTGCCATGTGGGCAATCGTAGCTATTATAGCTTATTTGGTAGTACATCAATGAAACAATTTCTTAAAGATTTCTATGAAATTATCAAAGCAGTACAACAAGCTCGTGCAGAAGCTATATTACGAGGCCAACACTGGATATAATCGATGCATACTACAGTTCGTCGTGTACTGCCACACGAATATACCAAATATCGTCAGCACCTTAAATGTCTTGATGCAGAATCTAAGATATTACGGTTTGGCTATACAGTTAGCGACTACGTCTTGGACACACTTTGTGACCGGTTCGAAGCCAATACTAAACAACATATTCTATTTGCTGTAGAAAACGAGCAGTTAGAATTTATAGCAGTAGGACATATCGCCCTTGAGGATGGTATGGAATTGGCATTTTCAGTATTGAAAGATTACCAAGGACAGGGTTTAGGTAATAGTCTTATGAAACGTTGTATCCAATGGTGTCGCACACGCAACATACGAAAAGGCTGTATGGTTTGTTTAAGTGCCAATAGTACCATTAAACACCTGTGTAGCAAATACGGTATTGTCATGGAGAACGAACTAGGAGAAACACTAGCTAGTATTGAGCTCCCTTATGCCAATATGTATACCTATGTAAAAGAAGCTACTGACAGTAATCTAGCCGTGGTAGACTACTTGAACAAACGCATCACAAAACCTCTTGCTTTTTTAGCATAAGGCATATATAATACTACAACAGCAGAAGTTGTTGTAACACACAAACATACACACAAGGAGAACAATATGTTTAATACACTAATCGATTCCATTCAAAGCGGAAAAAAAGTAATCGTTAACTCATGCGTTAAGGATGAAGTAGTTCAGAAAGAACTAATCAAATTAATTGAAGCACAAACTAAGTTTTATCAAGGTTGGGTTGATACAACTCTTACATTGGCACAAACTCTAGTTTCTAGTGCTAAAGACTCAGTTTACAAAGGAGCAAAATAATGTCTGATTTTACTCCAAAACTACCCGAAGTTAAGTTCAACAAAAACGGATATGAAATCCGTGCAGATGTATTAGCACTGGCTAAACAACATGTTGAACAAGAGTACCACGCTAAGTTCGCAGGCTGGGAAGTCTCCGCCAAGCGTGATGAAAAAACTGGACAGCTTGTAAGTTCAGTAGCAATGCCAGAGTTTCCAGGACTTGAGAAAGTATTGGAAGCGGCTGAAAAGTTCTATGGCTTCGTCAATACCGGCGCCAAGAAATAAAGCATAGCTTCGTTCGCCAGAATAGCGTAACATTCACTAGGGCCTAAGGGCCCTTTTTATTTGCTCAAAATTTGTCAACTAATTAGTTTCCTTAGGCGTTGTATATGTATGCGCCTAAGGAGGCTATTATGTTAATGA